>WBZT01000010.1_pt1 | contig 252342 bp, 213 predicted proteins | sample 5204241 | NCBI WGS metagenome assembly WBZT01 (sample SAMN12344358, study PRJNA552823) | activated sludge metagenome | biome: Activated sludge suspended growth; feature: Nitrification reactor; material: Wastewater; isolation source: activated sludge from nitrification reactor of wastewater...
CGGTGCCGAGGGTGCCGCCGAGGCCCTTACCGCTCTCAACCGACTCGACGACCTGGCCGCCCTCAACCGACTCGACGACCTCGCCGACCTCAACCGACTCGACGACCTCGACGGCCTCGCCGACCTCAACCGACTCGACGACCTCGGGCTGGAGAAGGGTGGCGACGAGTGGGCACAGGCCGTGAACGAGGCCTACCCGGACCTCTCGCCCCAGGGCGCGAAGGGGCTCTGGGACTACACGACCAACGACGGTTACGAGACGATGAACGGCGCGCTGCGCTCGCCCGCGACCTTCGCGCCAGACGACCTCGCAATCGCCCAGGAGCGCATCGCCATGGTCGACCGGGGGTTGGCCGAGTTGCCCGCCCAGCCGGGCACCACCTTCCGCGGCACCAACCTGCCCGAGAGCGTCCTCGACGACTACCGGGTGGGGAACGTCGTGTCCGACAACGCCTACTGGAGCACATCCACGGATGTGGCCGAGGCGCAGCGCTTCCGCGGATCGGGCAACGCCCTCTTCGAGATCGAAGGCCAGACCGGACGCGACATCGCCAGACTGTCCGAGTACCCCACGGAATCAGAGGTTCTCTTCGGGCACGGCACTCGCTTCGAGGTGATCGAGGCCACCGACATGGGCACCTATACGAAGTACGTTCTCCAGGAGGTGCCGTGACGGATCCGCGGGGTGCCCAGGCGGTCGACCGCGCGAAGGCCTTGGACCATCCACAGGTCGAGGTGCTCGATGAGGCCGACCCCCGGGTCGCGGCCTGGCTGGCCTCGCTCACCCCCGCCCAACGCGCCGAGCACGAGGCGCGGGTCGCCGCCGGTGCCGGTGAGGACCTTCCCGCACGGATCGCCCGCCAGGCCACCGCCCGCGTCGTGGCCGCCCTCGGTCTCGAGTCCGCGGACGAGTCACCGCCCGACGACCTGATCGCCGCACTGCCTCCCTATCGTGGGCTCGCCTTCGCCGGACTACGCCAGCCGGTCGCCGTCGGAGATCGGCTGCTCACCGGACCGCGCCTGCTCACCCGACTCCCCGCACTTGCGCTCGCAAGCGGCCCCTCGGGCCGTCGCGGCCACACCCCCCCGCCACTGCTGCTCGCGGCATACTCGACCGGCGGACGCGACGCCGCCGCGGTGGCGAGACGACCCGACGAGGAGCCGGTCGTCCTGCCGTCCGGGGTCACCCTGCGGGTCTACCAGCGCCGCGAGCTCGCCGACCTCGACATCGTCCTGGCCGCCGACCTCACCGACCCCGACGAGTTCGTGCGCCATCCCGGTGCGCTCTGGCAGCGGGTCGAGCGTCTTCTGAGCAGCCCGTATGCCGCCCTGCCGGACGACGCGCAGCCGCAGCACTACCTGGAAGGGGGACTCTCGTGAGCCAGGAGCGGGTAGAACGGATGCTCCGCGGGCTGTCCGAGGCTCCGCGCTTCGCCGGGCTGAGCCTGCGCGGGCATCGGGAGCGGCCGGAGGCCCTCGGCTACGGACGCTCGCTCGTGAGCACCTGGATCTGTGCCACCTCGCTCGACGTGCGGGTGGCGACCGGCAACGGCCTCACCGACCAGGTCTTCGCGATCTACGGCGACGGCGGCGCCGATCTGCGCACCCTGTCCGCTGCTCCTGAGGAACGCGAGATCACCTACCTGCCGGGCACGATGTTCGTCTACGGCCCCACCGAGCAGATCGACCGCTGGCGAGTGACCTTCGTCGAGCAGGTCGACCTGCACCGGCAACCGGACGTGCGCGCGCGCCTCACGCACGAGTGGGCTGCGGGCACCCTGCCGGCCATGCTCGCGGCCGTGCCCGCCGGTCCGGCCGCGCTACGGCATACCGAGAAATTCATCGGCCCGCTCGCCGCCACCTGACCGGCCCGGACGGGCCCGGACGCCGACGCGAACTCGCTGCTCGCGTCGCGGGGTGCCGCTCAGGCGGACTGGCGGCGCTGCGGGCGCTTGACCGCCCGCGGGGCCTCTCTGCGCACGAGCGTGGGAAGTACGTTGTCGAGGACGACCTCCCGGGTGACGACGACCCGGGCGATGTCGTGCTCGCTCGGAACGTCGAACATCACCGGCAGGAGGACCTCCTCCATGATCGCCCGCAGGCCACGCGCGCCGGTGCCGCGGGCGAGCGCCTGCTCGGCGACGGCCTCCACCGCCTCGGGCGTGAACTCCAACTCGACCCCGTCGAGCTCGAACATCCGCTGGTACTGCTTGACGAGGGCGTTGCGCGGCTCGGTGAGGATCGACACGAGCGCGGGCCTGTCGAGCGGGGTGACCGTCGTGATCACCGGCAACCGACCGATGAACTCGGGGATGAGCCCGAACTTCATGAGGTCCTCGGGCATCACGTCGGCATAGGACCAGCCCTCGTCCTTGGTCATGTGCAGCTGCGAGCCGAAGCCCAGGCCCTTCTTGCCCGAGCGCGCCTCGATGAGCTTCTCGAGCCCGGCGAAGGCACCGCCCACGATGAACAGGACGTTCGTCGTGTCGATCTGGATGAACTCCTGGTGCGGGTGCTTGCGTCCACCCTGGGGCGGCACCGAGGCGGTGGTGCCCTCGAGGATCTTGAGCAGCGCCTGCTGGACGCCCTCGCCGGACACGTCGCGGGTGATCGAGGGGTTCTCGCTCTTGCGGGCGATCTTGTCGACCTCGTCGATGTAGACGATGCCCGTCTCGGCCTTCTTCACGTCGTAGTCGGCGGCCTGGATGAGCTTGAGCAGGATGTTCTCGACGTCCTCGCCGACGTAGCCGGCCTCGGTGAGCGCCGTGGCGTCGGCGATCGCGAAGGGCACGTTGAGCATCCGCGCGAGGGTCTGGGCGAGATAGGTCTTGCCGCAGCCGGTCGGTCCGATGAGCAGGATGTTGGACTTGGCGATGTCGACGCTGTCGTCGCTCTTCTTGCCCAGCGTCTCCCCCGCTTGGATCCGCTTGTAGTGGTTGTAGACCGCGACCGCGAGCGAGCGCTTGGCCGCCTCCTGGCCCACGACGTAGTGGCCGAGGAAATCGAAGATCTCGCGGGGCTTGGGCAGTTCGTCGAGCCCGAGCTCGGAGGACTCGGCGAGCTCCTCCTCGATGATCTCGTTGCACAGGTCGATGCACTCGTCGCAGATGTAGACACCCGGGCCCGCGATGAGCTTCTTGACCTGCTTCTGCGTCTTTCCGCAGAAGGAGCACTTGAGCAGGTCGCTGCCCTCACCGATGCGCGCCACGTGCGTCCTTCCCTCGACGACCAGACCGGGACGGGACAGTGCCCCGTCGCCACGTGGCCGACGCTACCCGGCCGACGCGGCGCACGCCCGTCAATACACGCCCTCATCTGGCCTGTCCGCTCAAGGCGGACGGGCCCCCGCGGCTCCCGACCCGGGGGCTATCGGGTGAGCGAGGCCTTGCGAGAAACGAGCACCTCGTCGATGAGGCCGTAGTCCTTGGCCTCGGCAGCCGAGAGGATCTTGTCGCGCTCGATGTCGGTCGCGGTCTGCTCGGAGCTGCGCCCGGTGTGCTTGGCCAGAGTGTCCTCGAGCCACCGGCGCATCCGCAGCACCTCGTTGGCCTGGATCTCGATGTCGCTGGCCTGGCCGTAGTCGCCGCCGGCCAGGGCCGGCTGGTGGATGAGGATGCGCGCGTTGGGCAGGGCGAAGCGCTTGCCGGGGGCACCGGCCCCGAGCAACACCGCGGCCGCCGAGGCCGCCTGGCCGACGACGAAGGTCTGGATGTCGGGCCGGATGTATTGCATCGTGTCGTAGATCGCCGTCATCGCCGTGAACGAGCCACCGGGGCTGTTGATGTACATGAGGATGTCGCGGTCCGGGTCCTGGCTCTCGAGCACGATGAGCTGGGCGATGATGTCGTCGGCCGAGGCGTCGTCGACCTGCACCCCGAGGAAGATGATCCGGTCCTCGAACATCTTCGTGTAGGGGTCCAGCCGCTTCATCCCGTAGGACGTGCGCTCCTCGAACTGCGGCAGGATGTAACGGGACTGGGGCGCGAAGGAGGCACCGGCATAGGGGTATGCCGTGCCGCGCGCGGGGACGTGGAGCCGGTCGCTGGTCATCTGGATTCCTTGCTCTGGCAGCCGGGGGCTCACGCGCCGGACACGGGATTGTCGGAGGTCTGGCCGGCGCTGGAGGCCCGCTCGACGACGTGGTCGACGAAGCCGTAGGCCATCGCCTCGTCCGCGGTGAACCAGCGGTCGCGATCGGAGTCCTTCTCGATCTGCTCGACGGTCTGGCCGGTGTGTTGGGCGATGAGTTCGGCCATCTGCTTCTTGATGTGGAGCATCTGCTCGGCCTGGATCTTGATGTCCGAGGCGGTGCCGCCGATGCCGCCCGAGGGCTGGTGCATCATCACCCGTGCGTGCGGAGTGGCATAGCGCTTGCCCTTGGTGCCGGCCGAGAGGAGGAACTGACCCATCGAGGCCGCCATCCCCATCGCGACCGTGGCCACGTCGTTGGGCACCCACTGCATCGTGTCGAAGATCGCCATCCCCGCGGTGACCGAGCCACCCGGGGAGTTGATGTAGAGCCAGATGTCCTTCTCGGGGTCCTCGGCGGCCAGCAGGAGCATCTGGGCGCAGATGGCGTTGGCGTTCTCGTCGCGGACCTCGGAGCCCAGGAAGATGATCCGCTCCTTGAGTAGGCGGTTGTAGATGTGGTCGTCGAGGCCGCCGGGCATCGGCGCCCCGGCCATGACGATCTCACGGGCCTCGTTGCGTGGGCTCACCATCACTCCATCTCGCTCGGGTGGTGCCGGGGGTCCCTGCGTGGGTCGCCCCGTTCATCCGACCCTAACGTCCGGCGCGGACCGGGCAATCCCGCACCGGGCCGTGTTCGCCGTGGGCGCACATCCTCGCCCCGGCGGGCACCCGCAGGTTCCGGGTCAGCCGGTCCCGCCCACGTCGAAGTGGTAGGCCTCGTAGATGAGGGTGGCGCCGCGGCGCCGGTGGTCGGCCAGCCGCCGCAGCAACTGGCCGGCTTCGGCCCGAAGGGCGTCGCGGTCGATCTCCCCCTCGTGAGCGGCCGAGGCGAGCGCCTGGTCGGCCATCCCGACGAGCCGTGGATGCTCGTCCTGCAGCTGGCGCAGGGGGCCGGCCAGCCTGGTCGCTTCTGCCCGGAGGCCGGCATAGAGGCCGTCGGGCCGTTCGGTCACCTCGATATGGTCGTCGAGGTCGTGGCGCACCTCCGCGAGGGCCGCGTGGACCCGCGCCACCCAGCGGGAACTGTCGCCCTCGGGTTCGGCGAGGGCCCGTTCGAGGGCCCCCATCGAGTCGCCCAATTCGGCGCGGCGCAGCCGCACGCTGTGCAGATAGCTGCCCATGGCCTGGCTCATGGCTCACCTCCGACGGCATCGACCCGGGTGCCTCCATGGTGGCCGATCTCGGTCCCCCGTGACGGGAAAGCCCCGGGGGGATTCCGGTGAACACCGCGTGACGAGGTCCAGGCGCCCAGCCGGTCGAGCTCAACCGGCGGACGGCGGCTTCGACGCCGGGAGTGGGCGCACGGCGGGCAGGGTCAGGAGCGCCAACGCGACCATCGCGGCCACGGCGAGCAACGAGCGCAGGACGCCCACGTGGTCGCCGAGCAGACCGAGGACCGGCGGACCGCCGAGGAAGGCGAGGTAGCCGATCGTCGACACGACGCTCACCCGGGCGGCGGCGCGGGAGGGGTCGTCGGCCGCCGCGGACATCCCGACGGGGAAGCCGAGGCTCGCGCCGAGCCCCCAGAGGGCCGCACCGAGGTAGGCGAGGACGGTCCCGCCCCACACGACGAGGCCGGCCCCGAGGACGGCGAGCACGAAGGTCACCCGCAGGACGGGCACTCGCCCATGGCGGTCGAGCAGTCGGGTCCCGGCGAGTCGGCCGGCGGTCATGCTCGCGAGGAAGACGGCGAGGGCGAGGACCCCTGCCCAGGGCGCCACGCCGTGCCCCTCGACGAAGGCGACCGACAGCCAGTCGTTGGCCGTCCCCTCGGTGAACGCCGCGGCAAGCGTGACGAAGCCGACGAGCAGGGTGCGTGGCTCCCGCCACGCAGCTCTCAGCCCGGGTCCTCGGGTGGCCGCTGGCGTGGCTTCGGCCGGCTCGGCGTCGGGATCGGGCAGGAAACGCCGGACCGACCACAACCCCACACCGAGCACAAGCGCGGCTGCCGCGAGCAGATGCACGGCAACCGGTATGCCGCCGCGGCTCGCCCCCGCGCCGGCCACCGCGCTCACGACCGTGCCCGCACTGAAGGCCGCGTGATAGCGGGGCATGATCGATCGGCCCAGGCGCCGCTCGACCGCGGCACCCTCGATGTTCATCGACACGTCCCACGAGCCGATCCCGAGCCCGGCCAGGCAGAGCGCGAGGAAGATCCACAGCCGTGAACCCCACAGGTCGACCGCGAACCCGGCCAGGGACATCCCGGCGGCCGCTGCGACGATCCCCGCGGCCACCGTGCGCGCAGTCCCCTGTCGGTGGACCAGCCAGCCGGCCAGTGGGAGCCCGCCCAGAGAGCCCAGCGAGATCGCGAGCAATGTGAAGCCCAACTCGCCGGCGGTGAGGCCGAGCGCCGCCTTCACCTCGGGGATGCGGGCCGCGAAGGCGGCGAACAGCACCCCGGCAAGGGCGAACACGGCATACACCGCGGTGCTCGCGGCGCGCAGGTCGGAGGACACGGCGACCGCGGGCCGCCCTCCGCGGGGCTCAGGCGTCGGCGTCGCCCGCCGACTCGGACTGCGCCGTCGCGGCCGCGTCGGCATCCGTGGCATCCGTCGCAGCGTCCCCGTCCGGCTCGCCCGCGTCGCCCTCGGTCACCCGCGGACCGATCACCGACTCGAGGTCGACCGGGTTGCCGGCCGTGTCGGTGACGACGGCCTTCTCGAGCACCGAGGCCAGTGCCTTGCGACGGGCCACCTCGGAGACCATCGCCGGGATCTGCCCCTGCTCGTCGACGGCCTGCGCGAACTGGTTGGGGTCCATGCCGTACTGCGAGGAGGCCATGACGAGGTATTCGATGAGTTCGTTGCGCTCGACCCGCACCTCGCGCACCTCGGCGATCGCGTCGAGGAGGAACTGCGCGGCCATCGACTTGCGGGTGTCCGCGTCGACCTCGGCGCGGTGCTCGGCGTCGTCGAGCCGGCCCTCCTCCTCGAGGTGGTGGTTGACCTCGTGCTCGACCAGGCCGTCGGGCACGGGGATCTCGGTGCGCTCGAGCAGGGCGGCCATGATCTTGTCGCGTGCCTGCACCCCCTGGCCGAAACGCTTGGAGCGCTCGACCTCGGAGACGACGTCGGCCTTGAGCTCCTCGAGCGTGTCGAACTCCGAGGCGAGCTGGGCGAAAGCGTCGTCGAGCGCGGGCAACTCCCGCTCCTTCACCGACTGGACGGTGACGGTGCAGTCGGCCTCCTGGCCGGCGTGCTCGCCGCCGGCGAGCGGTGCCTGGAAGGTCGTCGTCTCGCCCGCGGCGAGCCCGACGAGGGCCTGGTCCAGCCCCTCGAGCATGTTGCCGGAGCCCACCTCGTAGGACACCCCAGAAACCGTGTCGATCTCCTCGTCGCCGATCCGGGCGGACAGGTCGAGGGAGACGAAGTCGCCCTCCTGGGCGGCCCGCTCGACACCCTTGAGGGTGCCGAAGCGCTCACGCAGGGTGGTGAGCCGCTCGTCGATGTCGGCATCGGTGACCTCGATCGGGTCGACCTCGACCGCGATCCCGTCGAGCTCGGGCAGGGTGATCTCGGGGCGCCGGTCGACCTCGGCGGTGAAGGTGAGCTGCTGGTCGGCTTCGAGGGGCACCTCGGTGACGTCGACCTCGGGCTGGCCGAGCGGACGGATCGCGTGCTCGTCGAGTGCCTGGCCGTAGAACCTCGGCAGCGCCTCGTTCACGGCTTCCTGGAGGACCGCGCCCTTGCCCAGGCGCTGGTCGATGATCCGCGCCGGCACCTTGCCGCGGCGGAAGCCGGGCACCTGGATCTGCCCGGCGATCGTCGTGTATGCCGCGTCGAGACTCGGCTTGAGCTCCTCGTAGGGGACCTCGACGGTCAGCTTGACCCGGGTCGGGCTGAGGGTCTCGACGGCACTCTTCACTGCGGCGCTCCAACGTCACGGGTGGGTGGGTGTCGCCGCAGCACTGGCACGGTGAGGCGCACAGCGGCGGCGGCGGGCAATCCGCCCCATGCTAGCGGCCGGTCGCACGGCATACCGAATCGTCGGGGTAGCCGGATTCGAACCGACGACCTTCCGCTCCCAAAGCGGACGCGCTACCAAACTGCGCCATACCCCGGGGCCGTCGGGACGCTCGCCGTCCCTGGCCTGGACCCGGTCGACTGGCCGGAGCACGGGATGGTTCGCGGCGACCGACGGGCGGCACTAGGCTAGCCCCCCGACGCGGTCACCTCGGTCCCACGGGAACCTGCCCGAGATCCCCACACAGGATCCCGCACAGGGGCTCGCATGGAACGGGCCGCCGTCGTCACCCGCGGGCGTAGCTCAATGGTAGAGCCCCAGTCTTCCAAACTGGCTACGCGAGTTCGATTCTCGTCGCCCGCTCCAGCTCGGCCGAGGGTGTTCTCATGCGCGCGTGAGGCGCAGGTCGACGATCGACCGCCCCGCCGCGATCCCCTTGGCCTCGTAGCCGGCCACCGGGCGCCACGCCGGCCGGGCGACGACGGCGGCGCGGAAGCCCCCGTGCTGTGCGACCGCGGCGATCGCGTGGGCGGCATAGTCCGCCGAGTCGGTGGCCACGAGGACCTCTCCGTCGGGGGTGAGCCGGGAGGCGAGCAGGTCGAGGGTATGCCGTCCCACGAACCGGCGACGCCGATGGCGGGTCTTGGGCCACGGGTCGGGGAAGAACAGGTGCACCGCGTCGAGGACCCCCGGCGGGACCCGCTGCTCGAGCAGCGCCACCGCGTCGCCGAGCACGACCGAGAGGTTGCCCAGGTCTGCCTCCTGGGCGGCGGCGAGCATCCGGGCCACGCCCGGAGGGTGCACGTCGACGGCGACCAGATGCGCGCGCGGGAAGGCCGCGGCATAGGCGAGCGCAGCGCCGCCGTGCCCACAACCGATCTCGAGCACGACCCGATCCGCTCGATCCGGTGCGCCCGGGGGCTGCAACACCGACGCGGGCACGGCCCGGCCGGGCAGGAGGGTCTGCAGTCGGGTGGCCGTGAGGGCAGAGATCCGTCCTCGTCGCGCGTGGAAGGTCGCCACCGGCTGGATGCCCACCGGGACAGCCTAGGAACTAGGCTGTCCCTGCCGGGACCCCCCGGCCTACCCAAGGGGAGGGACCACGCAGATGGGTCTGTTCGACGAGATCAAGGAAAAGGCAGACGAGATCAAGGAAAAGGCAACCGAGCTCATCCAGGGCCACAGCGACCAGGTCGACGACGCGGTCGACAAGGCCGGCGACTTGATCGACGAGAAGACCGACGGACAGGTCTCCGACAAGGTCGACCTGGCTCAGGACAAGGCCAAGGAGATCGCCGAGGAGATGGACACGCAGGACTGAGTCCGTCCGGCTCACGACGAGGAGGGGGTAAGCCGCACGGCATACCCCCTCCTCGCGCGACCGGGGTCACCCGCGGCGGCGCCACTCGCCCGTGCTGACGCGGCCCGCAGGGTCAACTCCGCCAGACCATCACCACGGCCCGGTCGTCGGTCTCTCCGGCCTGCGCCTGCTCGGTGAGTCGTTGCGCGCCGCCGGCGAAACCGTCGACGAGCAGTCGTTCGGCCGATCCGACGAGCCGGTCGAGACCGAGCTCGAGGTCGTGGTCGCGCACCTCGATGACCCCGTCGGTGTAGAGCACGAGCGCATCACCGCGACCCAGCCGACCCGATCGACGCGGGAACTCGGCGATCGGCAGGATGCCCAGGACGGGACCGCCGGCGGAGGTGAGCATCGACCAGCGCCCCGATCCGGCAGCGAACTGGAAGGGCACCGGGTGGCCCGCGTTGCCGATGGTGAAGTCCCCGGAGGGCAGGTCGACCGACAGATGGACGGCGGAGGCGAAGCCCTCGGCCCACCCCTGGCGCAGGAGGTAGGAGTTGGCGGCGGCGAGAACCCGCTCCGGCTCGACCTGACCGAGCAGGCCCCCCACCGCTCCGGAGAACAGCAGTGAGCGCGTGCCGGCCCGGCGACCCTTGCCCGAGATGTCGACGAGGACGACCTCGAGCCGCTGCCCGTCGGCCGAGAGCGAGGTCACCGCGAAGTCACCGGAGAACTTGTCACCGTAGGCCGAGTGGATCGCGCACTCGGCATGCCACCCGGGCGGGAGTTCGGGGAAGCGGCCCAGGGCCAGGAGGCGCTCACGCAGGTCGACGAGCATGTCGTCCGCCGCGTTGCCCGGGACCCCGAGGCGGTCCCGCGAACGGCTACCGGGGAAGATGAGCGCCATCGTGAGCGCGTGCCCGAGGACGGCCAAGAGGTTGAACAGGCTCCAGCCCACGATCGTGCCCGCGTAGGCCATGCACACGGCATACCCGAGGCAGGTGAAGAGGAACCACCGTTGGGGCAGGAGCAGACCCGCCGCGACGATGAGCGGGCTGTAGAAGGTCCACGGCACCTCGCTTGGCGAGTGTACGACGACCATGAGGACCGCCACGGCACCGACCGTGAGGGCCAGGCTCTCGGCCGCCGCCCGGGCCCTGGCCGGACTGCTGCGCTCCCGCAGGAAGCGCGCCCAGATCGTCCTTCGGCGACGACGCAGCGAGGGCGAATAGGCGGTCATCGAGGCGTCACCGGGTGGGGAGTTTCCCGTCGCGCTCGAAGGCGGTGATCATCGCGAGGCGGCGCACGTGCCGCGCTTCGCCGGTGAAGTCGGTCTCGAGGAAGGCGTCGACGATCCGCAGACCCGTGGGCACGTCGACGAACCTGCCGCCGAGGGAGACCACCTGCGCGTCGTTGTGCTGCCTGGCCAGCTGAGCCAGCTCGACGCTGTCGGCGAGGGCCGCGCGGATGCCGGGGACCTTGTTGGCCGCGATGAGTTCGCCGTTGCCGGAGCCGCCGAGGACGACCCCGCGGGAGCCCGGCTCGGCGGCGACGCCCGCCGCAGCGCGCAGGACGCACACCGGGTAGTCGTCCTCCGCGTCGTAGGCGAGTGGGCCGTGATCGACGACGTCGTGTCCGGCCGCGCGAAGGTGCTCGACAAGGGCGCGCTGCAACTCGTATGCCGCGTGGTCGCCACCGATGTGGACGCGCATGGGCTGTCTCCTCCAGGATCTGCCGGGCCGGGTTTGGCGGCCCGGGCTTGTCGGCCGGGTCCTGCGGGCCGGGTCGGTCGGCCCGCTGTCAGTCGAAGATCGGGCCGACCGTCCGGGTGCGCTTGAGTTCGAAAAAGCCCGGCGTGCCGGCGACGAGCAGGGCACCGTCCCAGAGCTTGCCGGCGGCCTCGCCCTTGGGGGCGGGGCTTACGACCGGACCGAAGAAGGCCACTCCCCCGACCGAGACGACCGGCGTGCCGACGTCGGTGCCCACGAGGGTGATGCCGCGCTTGTGCGACCGGCGCAGCGCCGCGTCGTACTTCTTCTGATGGGCGGCCTTGGCCAGCTCCGGCGGCAGCTTGCAGGCAGCAAGGGACTGGGCGATGACCTCGTCGAAGTCGCGGTTCCCGTCCAGGTGGATGCGGGTGCCCATCGCGTCGTAGAGGCGCTTGACGACGCGGTCGCCGTGGGCCTGCTGGGCGGCGATGATCACCCGCACCGGACCCCAGCCCCTCGTCATGAGGTCCTGGTACTCGGGCGGCAGGTCCCGTCCCTCGTTGAGGACCGACAGGCTCATCACCGACCAGGTCACCCTGACCGGGCGGACCCGCTCGACCTCCATGAGCCAGCGGGAGGTCATCCAGGCCCAGGGACAGAGCGGATCGAACCACATCTCGGCCGGCGCTCGGCGCACGCGGGTCGGCCGGGAGACGAGTGCGGCGGAGTTGCTCATGGTGGGCATTGTGCCATCGTCTCCAGGAGGGGTCGCGGACGAGCGGGCCGTGGCAGGATGGCCACCGTTGCCCGACTGCTGAGACGACCGCCTCGGCGACCACCCGGCATACCCACAAGGAGCCACGCGACGTGCCCGGTACCAACCTCACCCGCGCCGAAGCCGCCGCCCGCGCGGCGATCCTGCACGTCGACGTCTATGACGTGCGCCTGGACTTCACCACCGGCGAGGCGACCTTCGCGACGACGACGACCGTGCATTTCGGCTGTTCGACACCGGGGGCGTCGACGTGGATCGACTTCGTCGGGGCCGGGGTGGCGCGGGTCGTCCTCAACGGCCACGAACTCGACCCGGACCGGGTCTACGCCGAGGGTCGGATCGCCCTGCCGGCGTTGAACGCCGACAACACGCTGCTCGTGGAGGCGACCGGGCGCTACACGAACAGCGGGGAGGGCGTCCATCGCTTCGTCGACCCGGTCGACGCCGAGGTCTACCTCTACACGCAGTTCGAGCCCGCCCTCAGCCGGCAGATGTTCGCCGTCTTCGAACAGCCCGACCTCAAGGCCTCCTTCGCCTTCACGGTGACGGCCCCCGCCCACTGGACCGTCCTGTCCAACGAACCGGTGACCGCCACGGTCCCTGCGGGCGACGACACGGCGACGTGGACCTTCGCCCCCACGCCACGGATCTCCTCCTACATCACGGCGATCTGCGCCGGGGCCTACGTCGGCGTGCACGACTCGACGACCGGCCGGAACGGGGAGATCCCTCTCGGGCTCTACACCCGGGCCTCCCTCGCCACGCATCTGGACCCCGAATTTCTCTTCGACCTCACCAAGGTGGGAATCTCCTTCTTCGAGAAGGAGTTCGACTGCCCCTATCCGTTCGCCAAGCTCGACCAGATCTTCGTCCCCGAGTTCATCTGGGGCGGCATGGAGAACGCCGGCTGCGTGACGATCACCGAGGTATACATCTTCCGCGGCCAGGCCCCGGCTGCGGTCGCGGAGCGCCGCGCACTCACCGTGCTCCACGAGATCGCCCATATGTGGTTCGGCAACCTCGTGACGATGCGGTGGTGGGACGACCTGTGGCTCAACGAGTCGTTCGCCGAGTGGGCGTCCTCGGTGTGTCAGGCGGAGGCGACCGCGTGGACCGACGCGTGGACGACCTTCCACGCGCACGAGAAGACCTGGGCGTATCAGCAGGACCAGCAGGCGGACACCCATCCGGTCGTCGCCGACATGCGCGACCTGCACGACGTCGAGACCGGGACCGACGCCATCACCTATGCCAAGGGCGGTTCGGCGCTCAAGCAGCTCGTCGCCTTCGTGGGGCGCGATGCCTTCGTCGAGGGACTGCGCAGCTATTTCCGGCGGCATGCCTGGGGCAACACGACGGCGGCCGACCTGCTCGTCGAGCTCGAGCGCGCGTGCGGTCGCGACCTGGGCGACTGGTGGCAGCGGTGGCTGGGCACGACCGGTCCCGACCTCATCCGGGTCGACCTGCAGACCGACGCCGCCGGCATCGTCACCTCGGCCGCACTCCTGCAGTCGGCTCCGCACGGTCAGCCGTTGCGGCCCCACCGGATCGGGGTGGGCAGCTATCGGCTGGACGGCGACCGGCTCACGCGCAGCGACTTCACCGAGGTCGACGCCGACGGACCGCGCACCGAGCTCCCCCACCTCGTCGGGGCCCCACGCCCCGACCTCGTGCTGCCCAACGACGACGACCTCACCTACGCGCGGATCCGCCTCGACGGACCCTCGCTCGCGCTCGCGCTGGCCAGGCCGGAGGCCCTGCCCAGCCTGCCCCGGTCGCTCGTGGTCGGCTCGGTGTGGGAGCAGCTGCGCGACGGGCAGGTCGCCCCCTCGACGGTCGCCGACTTCCTCCTGCGCGTCGTCGCCGTCGAGGAGCACAGCGTCGTCCTGCGGACCGTCCTGCAGACGACCAAGCAGACCGTCTCGATGCTCCTGGCCCTCGTCCGCTGGTTCCTCCCTCAACAGCTCCGCCCGCAGTGGCGTGACCGGGCCGTGGCTGTGCTGCGCGACCTGCTCGCCACCGCGGTGCCCGGCAGCGACAAGCAGGCGCAACTGCTCACCGCGTATGCCGCCCTCGCCCACCTGCCCGCCGACACCCACCACGTCCTGGGCATCCTCGACGGGTCGGTCCTCGTCCCCGGGCTCGACCTCAACCAGGACCTGCGCTGGCGGCTGCTCGTGGGCCTCGCGTCCACCGGGGCGGTCGACGAGGCGCGGATCACGGACGAGCTGCGTCGCGACCCGTCCTCGACCGGCCACGACGAGGCCCTCCAGGCCCGCACGGCCCGACCGGACGCCGCTGCGAAGGAGGCCGGTTGGCGGGCTGCGGTCGTCGAGGGCGGCCTGAGCAATTCGGCCATGGAGGCCGTCGGCAAGGGCCTGCGCCGGGTCGACGAGCTGTCCCTGCTCGAGCCCTTCGTCGAGCCCTACCACGAGAACATCGAGCGGGTCGGGGCGGAGAACGCCTTCGCGATCGCCGAGAAGTACGTGAAGTTCTTCTATCCCCTCGACCTCGCGTCGGTGCAGTTGCAGGCCACGAGCCAGCGGTGGCTCGACGAGCACCCAGAGGCACACGCCGGGTTGCGCCGACTGCTTGTCGAACAGTTGGCCGTCGTCGACTTCGCCGTCGGCGCGCAGCGCGCCGAGGCAGAGGCACAGGCACAGGCACAGGCACAGGCCGACGGTCCGCAGGCACGCGTGGCGCCGTGACGGCATACCTCGTCCTGCCCGCCCTCGACTGGGGACAGCTGCTCGACCGAGTGGTGGGCACGCCCCTGCAGATCCTCGGGATCGTCCTCGCAGCCTTCGTCGTGCGGTGGTTCCTGCACCGGCTCATCCGTTCGCTCGTCGCGCAGGCCTCGCAGCGGCATGCCGATCGGTTCCTGTCCCTGCCCGGGAAGGCCGGCGAGATGCTCGCCGATGCGACGGGGCTCGACCGCGAACGCTATGCCCAACGCGCGCAGACGATGGGGGCGGTGTTGCGCAGCGTGGTCACCGTCGCGGTCGCGGCGGTCGCGCTGCTCACGATCATGGCGACCCTCGACGTGCCCCTCGGGCCACTGCTCGCCTCCGCCGGGGTGGGCGGCGTCGCGCTGGGCTTCGGCGCCCAGAGCCTGGTCAAGGACTTCCTCTCGGGCATCTTCATGATCGTCGAGGACCAATACGGCGTGGGCGATTTCATCGACGCCGGCGAGGCCTCGGGGGTGGTCGAGGACGTGAGTCTGCGGGTCACCCGGCTGCGTGACGGCAGCGGCGTCGTGTGGTACGTCCGCAACGGCGAGATCGTGCGCGTCGGCAACCATTCGCAGGGCTGGTCGATCGCCGCGATCACCGTGCCCTTCGCCCTCGACGCAGACGTGACGAAGATCACCAGGGTCCTCACCGACGCGCTCGCCGACCTGCCGACGCGGGACTCCCGGGTCCTCGACACGCCCACCATCGCGATCGAATCGCTGTCCAGCGGGGCGATCAGCCTGCGGGTGCAGGCCCGCTGCACCGCCATGGAAAACATCCACGTCCAGCGCGACCTGCGCACTGCGGTGAAGGCCGCTCTCGACGAGGCCGACATCGCCATCGCCGCCCCCGCCGCGCAGACACCACCCGCCGCAGGAAGCCCACGATGAGTCAATCCCCCGACGGCCCCACATTCTACGAGCGGATGGGCGGCGCGCCGGTCTTCGAGCAGATCGTCGCCGAGTTCTACCGCGGAGTCGCGAACGACCCGGTGCTGCGTGCCCTCTACCCCGAGACCGATCTGGGTCCCGCCGAACGTCGGCTGCGGATGTTCCTCGAGCAGTATTGGGGCGGACCGACGACCTACCAGCAGGAACGCGGACACCCCCGGTTGCGGATGCGCCACCTGCCGTATGCCGTCACCCCCGACCAGCGCGACCGTTGGCTGCGCCACATGGTCGCCGCGGTCGACGCCGTCGACCTCGAGCCCGCGCTGCGGGGAGTCTTGCTCGACTACCTCGTGCGGGCGGCATACTCGATGGTGAACGCCGCCGGTGAGGGTCCGGAGGCGGGTCCGGCATGACCGACATCCGGGCGCTGGCCCCCGACTGGTGGATCGACGCGGTGACCTACCAGGTCTACCCGCGCTCGTTCGCCGACTCCGACGGCGACGGCACCGGTGACCTGCCGGGGGTGACCGCGAGGCTGGCCTACCTGGCCGAACTCGGGGTCGATGCCGTGTGGCTGTCGCCGTTCTACCGCTCGCCGCTGCACGACGCGGGCTATGACGTGTCCGACTACCGGGACGTCGATCCACGGTTCGGGACGCTCGCCGACGTCGACGTCCTCCTCGCCCGTGCCGAGGAGCTGGGCCTCGCGGTCGTCATCGACCTCGTGCCCAACCACACTTCGAGCGAACATCCGTGGTTCCAGGCGGCGCTCGCGGCCGGTCGCGGCTCACCCGAACGGGCGCGCTACCTCTTCCGCGACGGCCGCGGCAAGGACGGCGAGCTCCCGCCGAACAACTGGCGATCCGGCTTCGGCGGGCCGGGATGGACGCGGGTGACCGAGCCGGACGGAAGTCCGGGCCAGTGGTACCTCCACCTCTTCGACGTCACCCAGCCCGACCTCGACTGGACCAATCCCGAGGTTGCCGCCGAGTTCGAGGCCGTGCTGCGCTTCTGGCTCGACCGGGGTGTCGCCGGCTTCCGGGTCGACGTGGCCCACGGACTGGTCAAGACCCCCGGCCTGCCCGACCTCACGCATACCCGCGAGGAACTCGCCGACCTGCCGACCAACGCCGCTCCGATGTGGGACCAGGACGGCGTGCAGGAGATCTACACCGCCTGGCGCCGGGTGCTCGACGGCTACGGACCTCCCACCCGGATCCTCTGCGCCGAGGCGTGGGTGACCCCACCCGAGCGGATGGCCCGCTACGTGCGACCCGGCCAGATGCACCAGTCCTTCGGCTTCGACTTCCTCTCCAGCCCCTGGGAGCCCAGGGCATTGCGCCGGGTCGTCGACGCCTCGCTCGAGTCGATGAGCGCGGTCGGTGCGCCGGTGACGTGGGTGCTGTCCAACCACGATGTCGTGCGACACGCCAGCCGGCTCGGCTTCCCGCAGCCGGTCGGCCCGGCTGGCGGGATCCGGGCGCACGACCCGCAGCCCGACCCCGTCCTCGGGCTGCGCCGGGCGCGCGCGGCGACCACACTCATGCTCGCGTTGCCGGGCGCCGCCTACCTCTACCAGGGTGAGGAGCTCGGTCTGCCCGAGCACACGACCCTGCCCGACGAGGTGCGCGACGACCCGGTCTGGCTGCGCAGCGGGCACACCGAGGCCGGCCGCGACGGAGCCCGGGTGCCGTTGCCCTGGGTCGCCGACGCGCCCGGCTTCGGCTTCTCCCCCACCGGCCGCGCATGGCTGCCACAGCCCGAGGCCTACCGGGACCATGCCGCGGACGCGCAGTCCGGCGTGCCCGGTTCGACCCTCGAGCTCTACCGGTCGCTCCTTCGCCTGCGCCGCGAATTCCGGCTCGGCCGTGGCGAACTCGTGTGGGCGAGCACTCCACGCTCGACGGTGCTCGACCTGCGAAACGGGGACGTCCGGGTGGTCGTCAACCTCGGGTCACGTCCGGTCGACCTCGGTCCCGACGCCGACGTCCTCGTGGCCTCCGGTCCGCTCACCCGCACCGGCCGGCTCCCCCGCGACACCGCCGCGTGGCTGCGTGCGGGCACCTCCCCACGACGGCCGGCCTGATCGGGGTCAGGCGCAGGGGCCGAGCCAGTCGAGCAGGGCACCGAGTTCGCTCACGTCGAACCACAGCAGGTCCTCGTCGCCGCCACCGGGCTGCTCGTCGGCATGGAACGAGGCCACGTCCCGCAGCCCGAGCGGGGCCGTGAGCCCGACGTCGCTCCTCCCGTCGGTCGGCCCGGTGCCCTCCGTCGCGTCGGCCGGCCGGATCGTCCCCGTGGCCACGTCTGCGGCCACCACCACCCGCCGGCCGGCGGTCTGGCCCCGCGCGCGCCGGGCGGCACCCGCGGCGGCGAGCAGGGCGGCATACTCGAGTTCCTCGAGGTCGGCCCCCGGCAGGCTCGCGCGCAGGGCGGATGTCACCGCGTGAGCTGCGCGTGGCGGCGGCAGGGACGCGCCGTCGTGCAGGGCCCGGAGGTCGTCCGTGTCCACCGGCAGGTAGATCCGAGCGCGGCTCATGGCTCCTCCGAGGCGTCGACACCGACGTATGCCGTGACGGGATCGGGCTCGTGCGGTTCGTTCGGCACGTGCACCCGGTCGACGGCGAGCTCGTGCGGGTCGCCGAGCGATCTCGCCGAGGTGCGCAGGGAGGTCTCGAGGACGTCGATCCGGCGCTGCGCCGCCATGATGTTGTGCCCCATCACCTCGAGGTCCTCGCTACTCGGGCCGACGACGGTTACCTGCGGGCCGCGCCGGTGGACCACGCCCAGCTCCCGCAGGCAGCGGCGGGTGACCCGACGGCGCCAGACCCGCTCGAGCCGGGTCATCACCCGGGTCGGGGTGTCCGGGTCGAAGGTGACCGCGGGCGCGAGCACCCACACCTCGTCGAGGTCGAGGTCGGCCATGAGGTCGAGGTTCGTCGAGGACCAGGCGCCACCGTCGACGTAGCGGTGGCCGCCGATGACGACCGGCTCGTACCACCCAGGGATCGCGCACGAGGCCATCACTGCATCGGCGAGGTCGACCGCCGGAGAACCGTTGCGCCCGAACGCGATCCGCTCGGAGACGTCGTAGTCGAGAGCGACGACGGTGAGCCCCGGCCGCGGTGCCCACCCGGAGGGCGCGACGTGCCGGACGAGGGCGCCCACGCGGTCGAGCCGGCCGGTGCCCAACGGCAGGAAGCTCGAGATGAGCGCCGTCGGGGGCAACTGGCGCAACTCCTTGAGCCCGCGTCGGATGATCTGCGGCGCACCGAGTTCGGCCTTGGGTGTCGTGGGCCGCGCGCCGCCCACGGCCGAGTCGTGGTCGTAGTGGAAGCCGGCGAGAACGCCGTGGTCGAGGGTCCCACCGAGCTGGTGGGCGCGCAGGTCGGCGACCGACGCCCCGCAGGCGAGCAGGGCCGCGAGCACGGAACCGGCCGAGGTGCCGACGAATTCGTCGAACTCGCGCGCGTCGACACCGAGGCGTTCCTCGAGTGCCGTGAGCGCCCCGACCGTCCAGGCCGCCCCGAGCACACCGCCACCCCCGAGGACGAGTCCACGCCGCACCGGGCCGGTCACCGGCCGCCGTCCCCGTCGAGCGAGAGCTCGGCGAGTGCGTCGACGATGGCCTGACCGAGGACCTCGACGTCGGGCATCGCGTCTCGGTCGGCGTTGAGCCCGTAGTAGACCCCACCCTCATAGGAGGTGAGGCCCACGGCGAGCGCCTGGCCCTGGGCGAGCGGGATCACCGGATAGGTCGAGAGCATGTGCGCGTCACCGGCATACAGGGGATATTGGGGGCCGGGCACGTTGGTGACGATGAGGTTGAACAGTCGCTTGGACATCGCCAGGCCCAGCCGCGCCCCCATCGAGTGCAGGGTCGGCGGGGCGAAGCCGGCGAGGTCGACGAGTTGGTCGGCGGGGACGGCCCGGCCACCGGCGAGCTGCTGGCGCATGAGATGCGAGACCTGATGCAGGCGGACCGAGGGTGCCGGCTCCCCGACCGGGAGGTCGACGAGGCAGGCCGCGAGCTGGTTGAACCGGGCCCCGGTCTCGTCGGCGACGCTCACCGGCACGAGCGCCCGCACGACGGAGGACCCGTGGACGGCCTCGCCGCGGGTGAGCAGCCAGGCGCGCAGGGCCCCGGTGAGGGTGGCCAGGACGACGTCGGTGACGGTGACGTCCTTGGCGTGCGGGCCTCGCGCGGCGTGCGCGCGCACGGCGCGGTATGCCGCGAGGTCGGTCCCCACCATGACGAACCGCCGGGCGCTGCCCACGTCGGCGTTGAGCGGCGAGGTGGGGGCCGGTCGGGCAGCACCCTTGAAGACCGTGCGGGCGAGCGAGCCGACACCGGAGGCCGTGCGTTCGCCGAGCTCTTTGAACTCCTCGACGCCGCCGCGGACGGCGTCGAGCATGGCTCGTGGACCCTTGACGAGGTCGGTGACCGCCGAGGTGACGAGGGACAGGTCGCTGGGGATGGGCCGCGGCCGCCACTCCTGGCCGGGGTAGACCTCCCAGCCGGGCACGTCGGCGACGAGCACCTGCCCGATGTCGAGGGCGGTGATCCCGTCGACGAGGGCCTGATGGGTCTTGGTGACGATGGCGAATCGGCCGTGCTCGAGGCCCTCGATGAGGTAGACCTCCCACAGCGGCCGGCTGCGGTCGAGATGGCGCGGCTGCACCCGGGCGACGAACTCCTCGAGTTGGGCGTCCGAGCCCGGTCGGGGCAGCGCCGAGCGCCGCACGTGGTAGGCGAGGTCGAAAGACGGGTCGTCCACCCACACGGGTTTGGCCAGATGCCCGGGCACCCACTTGAGGCGTTGTCGATAGCGCGGGGCGTGGGCGATCCGTCCCGCGATGTAGCGCATCATCCGCTCGTGGTCGAGCCCCCCGTCGGGCGGGTCGAAGACCATGACCGAGCCCACGTGCATGACCGTGGACCGGTCCTCGAGATAGAGGAACGAGGTGTCCAGCGAGGTCAGGCGATCGGCCATGACGCCCATCCTCTCAGATGCGCGTCGGGTCACCCCGGCGACCCAACAGCCCTGTGCGCCGGGCCGATCCGGCGGGCCGATGACCCGCATCCACGTGGTCACCCGCCCCGGCGAGGCGCGCGGCCAGGGCGGCGAGGGCACGGCGCGACGGTGCCGTGGGTGCGCACTCCGCGAGGGCGCGCCCGGCGAGCATGGCGGCGTCGAGGGCGACCGGGTCGTCAGGGACGACGTGGAGGTCGCCCACCCCCGCGAACCGGGCGAGTGACTCGCGGACCTGACGCTCGGGATCGGACCCGATCGCCCCGGGCCGCACGCGGTTGACGACGACCAGGGGCGTGGGAGCGCGCACGGTGCCGAGTTCCTGGAGGCCCCGGACGAGCCGCTGGAGCGACACCGGATCACAGCCGCCGACTGCGACGAGGGCGTCAGCCGCGTCGAGGACGCTCAGGGTCGCTTGGTTGCGCCGTGGGGCGAGGGTGTCGTAGCTGAGCTCCTCGTCGTCCTCGAGGCCGGCCGCGACGTCGACGACCACCCAGGCGGCGAGCGACCGGCCCACGTCGAGGACCCGCTCGAGCGCGGCGCCGCGGATCTCGGTCCATCGCGAGGCGGTGGGGATCCCGGTGAGCACCCGCAGCCGCGGACCCAGGACCAGGGCGAGGCGGGCGAGGGCGACGAGGTCGAGCGTGCCCAGGTCCGCCGAGCGGGCGGCAGCGGCGATGCCGGGAGCCTCGTCGAGCACCGAGAGGGTCTGGGCAACGCAGCCGCCATAGGTGTCGGCGTCGACGAGCAGGGTCTCGTGCCCGAGCGTCGCTAGCTCGACCGCGAGGTTGACCGCCACGGTCGTGCGGCCCGGCGCACCCGCGGGACCCCACACGGCGAGCACCCGGCCCCGCTGCTCGCGCACCAACACCGGCGGCACCGACACCTCGGGTCCGGCCGCGAACCCGTGGCCCGCGGTCGGGTCCGGCTCGGCGACCCCCGGTGCCTGCGCGGCCGCGAGCACCGCGGCGACGAGGTCGGGTGGCGCGGCCGTGGCCTCGACGACGGCGGCGACCCCCAATTGCCACAACCGGAGTTCGGTCGCCTCGTCACCGGGATCGCTCACCCCGACGACGGCGACGCCGACCTCGTGCAGCCGGGCGATCGCCGAGAGGGACAGCCCGCGCAGGTCGGCTCCGACGAGAGCGACGCGGCCGTGACCGGCAGCGGCGGCCGCGAGCAGGTCGGCCAGGTCCGCGCAGCGGCGTGCGATGCGCACCTGCCCGGAGCCCTCGAGCGCCGCGACGACGGGGCCGTCCCACCGAGGGGCGAGCGCGGACAGGACGGTGGTCATGCGGCCTTCGCGCGCAGGGAACCCGGCACGGGCACGAGGGTGAATCGCGCGGACTCATCGACGGCGGTGATGACCTTCTGCACCTCGCCCGAGGGGACGAGCAGTTGGACGGCGGCAGTGGCAGCGGACACCCCGAACGAGCCCTGGTCGGGTGGGATCCACGCGACCGGCACAGCCCGCAGGACGAGCGAGGCCTCGAGATAGCGCTCCTGGGTCGCCGCCGGGTCGCGACGGCTCACCCACACGTCGACGACCGATCCCGCGACGAGGGCCGCTACCGAGTCGGCCTCGGCCCGGAGCGTGATCGGCGAAACGGCGATCTCACTGCGGCCGCCCACGGCCGTGACCGGCACGAGCTCCCCGGCCCGCACCTCGCGCAGTGCATAGGCGTCCGCCGGCAGGTCGGCCGCCGCCGACAGGTAGCCACCCTCGACCGCGCCGAGCTGGACGTCGACCCGCCGCAGGGTCTCGGTGGTCAGCCGGTCGCCAGCCTTGAGGGCGACCGCCGCGGCATAGACCGGCACGGTGTCGCGGGCACTCGCGACCGCCTTGGCACCCAGCGCCGTCGCGAGCACGACGAGCAGGACCCCGACGACAAGACGACTGTCCCGCCACGACGGCCGCGCCAGCCGGGACGCCGGCGGGCGAGGCAGCTGTGGTGGCACCACCCCTGATGCGCTCACCGCCCCATCATGGCCGAGCGACCGGGCCCCTGCCACCGGACCCACGATTCCTGTGGACAACGCGGTTTGCCTGTGGACTCCTGCGGTTCCATGCGGAGGATGTGGGAGAATCGCCCCCATGCCACCGCGCTTCCTCCAGCTGGCAGACGTCGCCGAGATCCTCAACGTCTCGGCCGCGCAGGCCTATGCGCTCGTGCGCTCCGGCGACCTTCCGGCGATCAAGGTCGGGGGCCGGGGGCAGTGGCGGGTCGAGGCCCAGGTACTCGAGGACTACATCCAGCGGATGTACGCGCAGACCCGGGACTTCGTGAGCGCCCACCCGCTCGGGGGTCCCGGCGACCTGGGCGACCTCGGCGAGCCCATGCGCTGAGCATCCGTTCAGCCACGCAGGACGGCACCGATCGCCGTCATCGGCACGGTCGTGTGGCCGGTCACGTGCTCGGCCCGCCTCGGCAGGTCCGCGGCATGCTCGGCGAGGTCGAGGGCGTCGGCACCCACGGCGTCGACGGTGCCGACGAGCCGGACCCCCTCGAGGGTGACGACCGTCACGACGGCGCGGTCACGGCTGATCGCCCGCAACGCGGCTCCGAGCGGGAATCCCCGTGCCACCGGGCTCGCCGGACCCACTCGACCCCCGAGGCCGCCGAGGCTGCGCAGGGCGTGGAAGGGCACGAGTGCCGCGCGATCCCCCGTGAGGGTGAGCAGCACCCAGTCGGCCCCCACGTCGGCGACGGCGGCGGTCACCGCCCCCAGACCGGCGATCGACACGACGAGTGAGCCGGTATGCCGGCTGGCCGCCAGCCGTTCGTGCAGGCCGACGAGGGCGCGCTCACGCCGGGTCCGGTCGGCGACCTCGGCGTCGAGGGCGACGTCCTCCTCGGCGGCGAGGCGCGCCTCGAGATCGTCGAACAACCGCTCCCAGCGCATCGCTGCCCCTTCCGGCGCCCGCGCCCATGCAGGCCCGAGCCGGTCGACGTCCGGCACGTGGAGGCCGAGCCGAGGACCGCCGTCGACGTTCGGTCCGCCTTCAGTGTGCCGAGAACCCACTCCGACGGCAACCGCTTGACATGGCCTGCAAACATCAGCAAACATAGGCAAACAGAGGCATTTGAGGTCAGGGGATCAAGATGCGCGAGGTGACGGCCGGTCGGTTGGCCCGCTCACTCCTGCTCGCCGCCGCCGGCGTCGGCACCGCGGCGGGGATCGCCGACGTGCTCGCCCACATCGCGGTGTCCGGCTGGATCGCCGCGACGCGGCCGGCGATCGCCGACCCCGCCGACGTCCTGCTCGCCGCCATCGCCGGTGTCGGCGCGGTGCTCGCCGCGTGGCTCGGGGTCGCGACGGCCACGGCGGCCCTCGCCGAGCTGCCGGGGAGCCTGGGCCGCACGGGAGCGGCCCTGTCCCGGAGACTCGCGCCCGCTGCCGTGCGCCGCTTGGTCGCCTTCCTCGTCGGCACGGTCGTCGTCGCGGCGGTCGCCCCGGGGACCGCAGCCGGCGCGGCATACCCGCCGATGGCCACGCGCCCGGCGACGACCGCCGAGCCGAACCCCCTGCCGAACCCCCTGCCGAACCCCACGCCCGGCGCCCCCACGACTGGCGAGCCTACCCCCGCCGTCCCCGCTCCCGACCCCGGCTTCGGCCCCGTGCCCGCTCCCGGCGGGGGTGCCCCCGCCGACCCTGCGGGCACCGCTGGGCCGGCCCCCACGACGCGCCGGACGCCCACGTCGACGGGGGCGACGACGCCGGATCCGGGGTTCCGGCCGATCTCCGTCGTCGCCGTGTCGGCCACGCCCACCCCGACGGTCTCCGGCGTCGGCCCGAGCTCCTCGACCGGCTCGACAGGGCCGGGTTCGTCCCCCGGCCCGCCCGCCCCGTCGGATCCCAGTCCCCCGGTTGCCACGGTGTCGGGCGTGACCACGACGCCGAGCACGACCAGCGCACCGACCACGACCACGGGCTTGGGTCCACTCGGGTCGGCGCCTCGCACCGGGCCGGAATCGGTGCAGGTCGTCGTCCGGCGGGGCGACAGCCTCTGGTCCATCGCCGCGCGACAGCTCGGGCCCGGCGCCGACGCCGCGCAGATCGCTGCCGCCTGGCCCCGGTGGTATGCCGCCAACCGCACGGTCATCGGGCCCGACCCGGACCACATCCGCCCCGGTCAGGTCCTCGTGCCGCCGACGGGGGCCGGCTCGTGAGCCCGCACCTGCGGCTGGTGACCCTGCCCGACCCGCGACCGCCGCTCGTGTCGACCGAGCAGATCTACGACCTGCCCGACCAGCCATTCGTCCAGGACAGCCTCGCCTTGGACTTCGACGCCGACGAGGACGACGAGGAGGAGGAACGCGCGAGACTCACCACCCGCGGCCAGCTGCCGGACCCGGGCCCGGTCGTCGAGCAGCTCGCCCAGGCAATCGTCGAGGTGATGGCCGGCCTGCGGCCGCCACCCCAACTCGTGCGGTGGACCTCACCCGAGGTCTACGCCGTCCTGTGCCGGCGCTCGCACGTCGCCGCGCGTCGGGCCCTTCCCCGCCGGCCCGCGATCGTCCGTCGGATCAGAGTGCAGGAGCCCGCCGACGGCGTCGCCGAGGCGGCGGCGGTCGTCGTCCACCACGACCGGGTGCGGGCACTCGCCCTGCGGCTGGTCGGCCTGGACCGCCGATGGGTCGTCGTGCAGCTGCAGATCGGCTAGCAGCCGGCTCGACCCGATCAGCGGCCGCGCTTGCGGGCCTTCTTCTGCGAACGGGGCTGGCGGCGCGACGGCATACCCGATCCGTCGTCACCCGGAGCGTTCTCGTCGTGTTCCTCGGTGCCGCCGCCCTCGCTCGGCGCCGAATAGTGCAGCCGGCGCGCCGGCTGCGGTGCCTCGAGGCCCTTCGCCGAGATCACCGGCCCGCCGCTGCGGCTGAACGCCGAGCCCGCCCCCAGGGACCCCTCGGCGGTCGCCGACTCGCCGGACCCCGCCGTGCTGGCCGCCTCGGGGTCGGCGTCTGCGGACGACTCTTGGGGCGCGTCGTCCTGGGGCGAGGAGTCCCCTTGCGCTGCAGCGGATCTCATGCCCGAGAGCAGCTGTCCCACCCTCACCGGGGCGGGCTCGGGTGCCGGCTCCGGCGGCGCGACCTGCACCTCGAGGTTGAACAGATAGCCGACGGACTCCTCCTTGATCGAGTCCATCATCGCCTCGAAGAGCTGGAAGCCCTCGCGCTGGTATTCCACGAGCGGGTCGCGCTGGGCCATCGCCCGCAGCCCGATCCCCTCCTGGAGGTAGTCCATCTCGTAGAGGTGCTCGCGCCACTTGCGGTCGAGCACCGACATGACGACCCGCCGCTCGACCTCGCGCATGACCTCGGACCCGAGGTGCTCCTCGCGCGCGTCGTAGGCGTGGTGTGCGTCGTTCATCAGCTCGGTCCGCAGCAGTTCCGCGGTGATCGCCGCGCGGCTTCCCGCCTGCACTGCGACCTCGTCGACGGTGATCGAGACCGGGTAGAGGGCCTTCATCGCCCGCCACAGCTGGTCGAGGTCCCAGTCCTCGGCATAGCCCTCGCTCGTCGCCTCGTCGACATAGGCCGTCACGACGTCGTTGACGAAGTGGCGGACCTGCTCCTGCATGTCTGCGCCCTCGAGCACCTGGCGGCGCTCGGCGTAGACGACCTGACGCTGGCGGTTGAGCACGTCGTCGTACTTGAGGACGTTCTTGCGGATCTCGTAGTTGCGCGCCTCGACCTGGCTCTGCGCGCTCGCGATCGAGCGGGTGACCATCTTGGACTCGATGGGCACCTCGTCGTCCATCCGCGCGGTCTGCATGAACCGGTCGACGATCGCGGCGTTGAACATCCGCATGAGGTCGTCCTCGAGGGACAGGTAGAAGCGGGACTCGCCCGGGTCGCCCTGGCGGCCGGAACGCCCGCGCAGCTGATTGTCGATCCGGCGCGACTCGTGCCGCTCGGTGCCCAGGACATAGAGGCCGCCGAGTTCGGTGACCTGCTCGTGCTCGGCGGCGACGGCCTCCTCAGCCGCAGCGAGGGCGTCGTCCCACGCCGCCTCGTAATCGTCGGGCGTCTCCTCGGGATCGAGCCCGCGACGTTTGAGCTCCTGGATGGCCCGGAACTCGGAGTTCCCGCCGAGCATGATGTCGGTGCCGCGGCCGGCCATGTTCGTCGCGACCGTCACCGCACCGAGGCGCCCGGCCTCCGCGACGATCGCGGCCTCCCGCGCGTGCTGCTTGGCGTTGAGCACCTCGTGCCGGATGCCCCGGCGGCGCAGCAGGGCCGACAGGTGCTCGCTCTTCTCCACCGAGACGGTGCCGACGAGGACCGGCTGGCCCGCCTGGTTGCGCTCGACGATGTCCTCGACGACCGCACCGAACTTCGCGTCCGCCGTCCGGTAGACGAGGTCGGGCTGGTCGGCCCGGATCATCGGCATGTTCGTGGGGATGGTCGTCACGCCGAGCTTGTAGATCGCGCTCAGTTCGGCCGCCTCGGTCTGCGCGGTGCCGGTCATCCCGGAGAGCTTGTCGTACATCCGGAAGTAGTTCTGCAGGGTGATCGTCGCGAGCGTCTGGTTCTCGTTCTGGATCTCGACGCCCTCTTTGGCCTCGATCGCCTGGTGCATGCCCTCGTTGTAGCGGCGACCGGGCAGCATACGTCCGGTGTGCTCGTCGACGATGAGCACCTCACCGTTGAGGATGACGTAGTCCTTGTCCCGCTTGAACAGCTCCTTGGCCCTGATCGCGTTGTTGAGGAAGCCGATGAGCGGGGTGTTGACCGACTCGTAGAGGTTGTCGATGCCCAGCAGGTCCTCGACCCGGGCGATGCCGGCCTCGAGCACCCCCACCGTGCGCTTCTTCTCGTCGACCTCGTAGTCACCCTCGCCGGACTCGAACTCGCCCCGGCGCAACTGGTTGACGATCTTGGCGAACTCGACGTACCACTTGGTCGCCTGGTCGGCGGGGCCGCTGATGATGAGCGGCGTGCGGGCCTCGTCGATGAGGATCGAGTCGACCTCGTCGACGATCGCGAAGTTGTGGCCCCGCTGGACGAGCTCGTCGGTCGACCACGCCATGTTGTCGCGCAGATAGTCGAAGCCGAACTCGTTGTTCGTGCCGTAGGTGATGTCCTTGCCGTATTCCGCCCGCCGTTGGTCCGGGGTCATCGAGGCGAGGATGCACCCGGTCTCCAGGCCGAGTGCCCGGTGGACCCGGCCCATGAGCTCGGATTGGTACTCCGCGAGGTAGTCGTTGACCGTGATGACGTGGACGCCCTTGCCACTGAGGGCGTTGAGGTAGCTCGGCAGGGTCGCGACGAGGGTCTTGCCCTCCCCGGTCTTCATCTCCGCGACGTTGCCCTGGTGCAGCGCCGCCCCGCCCATGATCTGCACGTCGAAGTGCCGCTTGCCCAGGGTCCGCTTGCTCGCCTCTCGCACGGCCGCGAAGGCCTCCGGGAGCAGCGCGTCGAGCGTCTCTCCGTCGGCGAGGCGCTGACGGAAGGTGTCGGTCTCGGCCCGAAGTTCCGCGTCGGTGAGCTTCTCGAAGTCCTCCTCGAGCACGTTGACCTGGGCGGCGATCGCCTCGAGCCGCTTGAGCGCGCGGCCTTCGCCGGCCCGCAGCAGCTTCTCGAACACGTTGGCCACGCCAGATCTCCTCACACGCGCGTCGCGGCCTGCATACAGGCCACCCGCCAGGGTAGTGCCCCCCGGCCTGCCTCACCCAACGCACCGTCCGCCTTGTGGGGTTCCGCGAGGCGCCCGCATGGACCGACCGTATGCCGTCCAGGGCGGGCATGGACGACAATGCGGCCGTGATCTTCGAGGGTATTCCCGCTGCAGCGGTCGAGTTCTACGCCGGACTGGAGGCGGAGAACACCAAGGTCTGGTGGACGGCGCACAAGAGCGACTACGAGCTGTTCGTCCGCGGGCCGATGGAGGCGCTCGCCGCGGCCCTCGCCTCCGAATTCGGGGAAGGGAAGCTCTTCCGGCCCTATCGCGACGTCCGCTTCAGCCGCGACAAGACGCCCTATAAGACCCAGCAGGGGCTGCTCGTGGCCCGCCCGTGTGGCGCCGGCTTCTATGCCCGGGTCGACTCCACGGGGCTGGGGGTGGGCGGAGGCTTCCTGGCGCACGGGCCCGGGCAGACCGCCGGCTTCCGCTCGGGGGTCGAGGCCGACGGCGGCGCGCTCGCCTCGATCGTCGCCGGGCTGGAGAGGGCCGGCTTCACCGTCGGCGGCGAGACCCTCGTGACGGCACCCCGCGGCTACCGGGCCGACCACCCGCACCTGCCGCTGCTGCGGCACAAGGAGATCATCGTCATGGCCGACCTCGGCACCCCCGACTGGCTGGACACCCCGGCCGCCGCCGAGCAGGTCGCCTCCTGGTGGCGCCGGCTGGGGCCGTTCGTCGACTGGCTCGACGCCCACGTCCCGCCGCCACCGCAGCGCGAGGGCCGACGCCGGTGACCCGCTGGCCGCAGGACGTGCCCATGCTCACCGACGGGGTCGTCACGCTCCGGGCACACGAGGACCGGGACCTGCCCCGGATCCTCGAGCTGGCCCTCGACCCGGTCAGTCGGCAGAACCTCCCGCTCCCCGAGCCCTACGGCGAGGCCGACGCACGTGCCTTCCTCGCTCGCGTGCGAGACAAGTGGCAGGACGACACCGCCCACGAATGGGCCGTCGAGGGGCCGGACGGGCGATACGCGGGCAGCGTCAACTGCCATGACCGCTCGCCCGAGCGGGTGGAGATCGGGTATGCCGCGCACCCAGACTCCCGTGGGCACGGGTTGGTCGCCCGGGCCGTCCGCCTCGTGCTCGACCGGTCCTTCGCCGATGGGGTCCAACTGGCCAGGTGGCGGTGTCGGGCTGGCAACCTGGCCTCCGCCCGGGTTGCCTGGACGTGCGGGTTCGGCGCGCCCGCCGTCGTGGTCGGCGGCTGGCGTGGCACCGGCGGCGGCCTCGACGACGCCTGGCACGCCGCGATCCGGGCAGGCGACCCCGTGCACGCGACCCGGCCCTGGTGGACCCCGGCCGTGCTCGAGGGCGAGCGGGTCCGACTGCGGCGATGGCGAGTCACAGACCGGCCGGCGACCGGCCACGACGAGGGCCCCGAGGGGTTCGACGACCGCAGCCAGCCCTCCGCGCCGGACTTCCCCGAGTGGCTCGCCGCGGGTGAGCTGGAGATGGCTCGCGGCGAGGGCGTGCGCTGGTGTCTCGCCGATCGCGCGAGCGACGCCGTGCTGGGACACCTCGAGCTGACCGGGCTGCGTCACCCGGGGCACCCGGGCACCGGGCGACTGCGTCACTGGCTGCTGCCTGCCGCCCGTGGACGCGGGCTGCTCGGGGAGGCGCTCTCGTTGCTCGCCGGCCACGCCTTCGCCATTCGGGCCGAGGACGACCATGCCGGTGCGGGCGGGCTCGGCCTGCATCGGGTCCTCGCGCAGGCGGACCTGGACGACCTCGCCTCCCAGCGGGTGCTGCGCCGGGCCGGGTTTCGCGAGGTCGCCCTGCTCCGAGAGACCAGGGCGGCGACGACCGACAGCCCCGCGCACGACGAGGCCCTCTTCGAGCTGTTGCGCACCGACGACGTTGCGGCGCAGTCGATCTCGCCGCTTGCGGTTCCCGACCTCGAGACGGCACGGGTTCGCCTGCGGTCCTGGCGGGAGGACGACGCCCCGCGGGTCGACGACGTCCTCGACGCCGACGCCGCACGCTGGGTGCCCGAGCGGGGCATCCCGACCCCGCAGACCTTCTCCGCGTGGCTCCGTCGTCGGCGGCGACTGGCCGACCGGCGGCTCGCCCTCAACTGGTGCATCGCCGACCGCGCGACCGACCGGGCGATGGGCAACGTCACCCTGTTCGTGCACGGCGACGAACCGATCGACTTCCAGGCCGAGCTCGGCTACTTCCTCTGGCCCTGGGCCCGGGGCCGGGCGCTGCTCGCCGAGGTCGTCCCCGTGGTGCTCGCACACGGCTTCGCGCCGGCGGCCGACGGAGGGCTCGGCCTCACCCGGATCCAGGCGGCCACGGACAGCGACAACCTCGCCTCCCGGGCGGTGCTGCTCCGGGCGGGGTTCCGGCAGTGGGGGGCGGACCACCAGGCGTTCCGCCGACGGGACGGCAGCCTCGCCGACGGCAGCCACTTCGAGTTGCTCGCCGCCGACCGTGTGACGGGACGGCCCGACCCGTCCGGGTAGGTTCGATCGCATGCACACCGACGAGGTCCTCACCCTGCTCCAGGAGGTCGCGGCCGACGTCGTGCTCCCCCGGTGGCGCTCGCTCGCCGAGGGCGAGGTGATGGAGAAGCGCCCGGGGGACCTCGTCACCGTCGCCGACCGCGAGGCCGAGGTGCTGCTCACGGCGAGGCTGCACGCGGCATACCCGCGGGCGCTCGTCGTCGGCGAGGAGGCGACGGCGGCCGACCCCACGCTCCCCCGCGGGCTGCCCGACGCGGAGCACGCATTCACCGTCGACCCGGTCGACGGGACGAAGAACTTCGTCGCCGGGTCGCCGGACTTCGGGATGATGGTCGGCGAGTTGCGGGCGGGAGTGCCCGTCCGGAGCTGGATCTGGCAGCCGGCACACCGTCGTGCCTTCGTCGCCGAACGCAGCGCCGGGTCCTGGGCCGACGGACACCGGCTCACCGCGGCACCGGCCAGCGCGCAGGAGCACTCCTGGCGCCTGGTCACCTCCGCGTGGAGCCGGCGCGGACACGCTTATGCCGGCCTGCCGCCCCTGGTCGGCAGTTGGGTGAGCTGCGCGATCGACTACCCGCACCTGCTCGAGGGCGACGCGGATTGCCTTCTCTACCAGACGAGCACGCCGTGGGACCACGTGCCCGGATCGCTGTTGCTGGCAGAGGCCGGCGGTGCGCTCGTCGACCTCGAGGGTCGCCCCTATACGACCGCCCATCTGGGCGGCTGGGTGCTCGGCGTGGCCGATCCACGGATCGCCGGACGACTGCTGGCCGCTTTCGCGCCCCTGGGCCGGGACGCGCTCAGGCGCTGACCGTCGCCGGCTCGACGCTCCCCCGCGGGATCGCCAGGCAGGCGCCGGCGGCGACGAAGCAGAGGGCCCCGGCGGTCATCCAGGCCATGAGGTAGTCCCCGGACGAGTGGCGGACCCATCCGGCGTAGGAGGCGGCGATCCCGGCGCCCACCATGTGCGAGGCGAACACCCAGCCGAAGACCACACTCGATCGCTCGATGCCGAAATGGGTGCGGCACAAGGCGATCGTCGGCGGGACCGTGGCGACCCAGTCGAGGCCGTAGAAGACGACGAACAGGAACAGGCTCGGCTCGACGTCGGGTCCGAGGACGACCGGCACGACGAGCAGGGAGAGGCCGCGCAGACCGTAGTAGGCGAGCAGGAGCAGCCGCGGGTCGACCCGGTCGGTGAGCCAACCGGAGGCGATCGTGCCGACGATGTCGAAGACCCCGATGAGGGCAAGCAGCCCGGCTGCGGTGGTCGCCGGCATCCCGTGGTCGTGGGCCGCCGGGATGAAGTGCGTGCCGATGAGGCCATTGGTCGACCAGCCGCAGACGAAGAAGGTGCCCGCCAGGGCCCAGAAGGCCCACGAGCCGCGCACGTCGGCGAGCACGCCGAGCGCCCGCCGCGCGACGGCCAGCCCGGAGCCGACGCCGCGCTCCCGGGCGTCCGGCAGGGTCGCCGCGCTCGTCGCGGCTGCCGGGTCGATGTCGCCCGCGCCGCTGGCGTGCGGCGCTCCCGGCGCAGCCGCGTGGGGAGCATCGGCGGATGCCGACATCGGCCCGGGCTCGTCGGCGCCCCACGGTCGCGCCCCGACGTCCTGCGGGTGGTCGGCGACGACGAGCAGGACTACCGGCACGAGCAGGAGAGCCGCGAGCGCGACGAGCAGCGCGGCATACCGCCACCCGGGACCGGCCGCGAGCGCGGCGATCGACGGGAGGAAGACGAGTTGGCCGGTCGAGCTGGCCGCCGAGAAGATCCCGGTGACCAATCCGCGCCGGACCGCGAACCACCGGTTGGCCACGACCGCCCCGAGGACCAGGGCCATGGCACCGGTGCCGACCCCCACGGCCAGCCCCCAGAGCACCCACAACTGCCAGGGCGCGCGCATGAGCGCGGTAAGTCCGCTGCCGACGCTCACGAGCAGGAGCGCGCCGGTGAGCACGCGGCGCAGGCCGAAACGCTCCATGAGCGCCGCGGCGAAGGGGGCGGTGAGTCCGAAAACGACGAGATTGGCCGTGACCGCGCCGGAGGTCGTCGTCCGCGACCAGCCGAAGTCGGCCTCGAGTGGCTCCATGAGCGCCCCGGTCGAGGACCGGAAGCCGGCCGCCGCGACCAGGCAGCCGAGCACGACGAGCGCCACCCACCACGCCCGGTGGATGCGGCGTCGACGGGGCGTCCGGGTGGCCCCCGGCGCTGCGGCGGTGGTCATGACGTGACGGTAACGGCTCGGGCGGCGACCGAGCGCCTCGGCGTCACGCCCTGGCCGGGATGTCGTGCAGGTTGACCGGTTCGTCCACGCCCGACAGCCCGAGCCAGTCCGCGAGGGCCGCGAGCTCGGCTCGGAGGGCGGGGGCGGCGGCCGGCGGCGCACCCGGCTCCCAGGTGAGACGGGGCACGCGGAGGATCCCTGCACCTCGATCGGCCTTGAGGTCGACCCTCGCGACGATCGTGTCGCCGAAGAGGAACGGGAGCACGTAGTAGCCGTGCACCCGGCGGTCGGCGGGAGTGTAGACCTCCAGCCGGTAGCGCATGCCGAAGAGCGCCTCCGTCCGGGGGCGGTGCCACACGAGCGAGTCGAACGGGCTCACCAGGGCCTGCACGTGCACCCGTCGCGGTCGGGCGGCTGCGGCATACAGGTATGCCGTGCCCGGCCACCCCACGACGCTCACCTGCTCGAGTTCCCCGCTCCGCAGGAGCGCGGCGATGCCGACCCTCGCCTGGGCTCGGGTGAGCCGGAAGTAGTCGGCGAGGCTCGCCTCGGTCGCAATCCCGCTGGCCCTGGCCGAGATTCGCACGAGCCGGAACAGGGCTTCGTCGGTGTCGGGTCGGGCGGCCGGGTCGAGCCAGATATGCCGAACGGCCGGCGGGGCGACCCGGGCGAGGGCGGCATACCGCCGCTCGAACTGGGCGGTGCGCCCGGCACTGGATACCTGGCCCGACCAGAACAGCCACTCGAGCGCGCGTTTGACGGCCGACCAGTTCCAGCCCCAGTTGCCCGAGGCCCGGGGCAGGTCGTGGGCGAGGGCCGCCTCGGCCGCGCGCGCGGTGAGCGGGCCGCGCCGCTCGACCTCGGCGAGGACGGCCTCGACCAGGCCGGGATGGTCGGCCCGCACCCGCCGCATCCCGCCCCATGCCTCGACCTCGGCCGCATGCATCCGGTGGGTGAACAGCGGCCAGGTCGAGGGCGGGACGAGGGCCGCCTCGTGTGCCCAGTACTCGACGAGACGGCGGGGCGCGGCATCGCGCATCCGGTCGAGCACCGCGGGGTCATAGGGCCCGAGCCGCGAGAAGAAGGGCAGGTAGTGGCTGCGGACGAGGACATTCACGCTGTCGATCTGGACCGCGCCCAGCCGGTCGGCGACCCGGGCGAGCTGCATCGTCCCCACCTCGCCGGAGACGGGTCGAGCAGCCGTGAATCCCTGTGCCGCCAGGGCGATCCGTCGAGCCTGGGCGGGTGTGAGCGTGGCCACCTCAGCCGTTGCCGGCCGCCGGTGGGTTGATGAGGTTCTGCCGCACGGCATACATCGCGGCCTCCATGCGGGTGTGCAGCTGGAGCTTCTCCAGGATGTTGCGCACGTGGCTCTTCACGGTGTTCTCGGAGATGAACAACTCCTTGCCGATCTCCCGGTTGCCCAGGCCGCGCGCGACGAGGGCGAGCACCTCCCCCTCGCGATCGGTGAGGCGAGGCAGGTGATCGGCGACCATCTGCTGGCCGCGGCGACGCATCTGGGCGAACTCGGCGAGCAGCTTGGAGGCCATCGACGGGGAGATGAGCGAGTCTCCACCCTGGACGGCCCGGATTCCCGCGGCGATCTCGTCGCCCGGCACGTCCTTGAGGACGTAGCCGTTCGCGCCGGCCCGAACGGCCTCGAAGAGGTCGGACTCCTCGTCGGACATCGTGAGCATGACGATCCGCGCCGACGGGACGCGCTCCTTGATCGCCTGGCAGGCCTCGATGCCCCCGCAGCGGGGCATCCGCACGTCCATGAGCACGACATCGGGGACGTGGGCCTCGGCCCGCTCCACCGCCGCGAAGCCGTCGTCGGCCTCGTCGACGACGACGATGTCACCGTCGAGTTCGAGGACGGTGCGCAGTCCTCGGCGGAAGAGGGCATGGTCGTCCGCGATGAGCACTCGGATGGGCTGCGGTCCGGCGCCGGCGGGGTCGGTCACGGTCGCATGATGCCATGAGTCGGCCGCCGAGCCGGGCAGTGGCCCGTCCGCCCCTCCTGTTGGTCCGCGATCCGGACCGTCGTTGCGTTCACCCGGTGTGGTCACCGCCGGGCATCGGGTCGAGGTGGATTACCCCGTAGGACCAGCCGCGGCGCCGATAGACGACGCTCGCCCGGCCCGTGTCGAGGTCGTTGAACAGGTAGAAGTCGTGCCCGACGAGCTCCATCCGGTTGACCGCCTCGGCCAGCGTCATGGGGTCGCTCGGGTGGACCTTCTCCCGCACCTCGATCGGCGAGTCACCCACGGCGCCGAACGGGCCGGAGGCGGCCCCCTCGGCGACCGCCGGGTCCGGGCCCGGCTGCGCCGGCTCGCTCGCGTGCGGGGCGGCATGGGGGGCCACCTCGATTCGCGAGGACCGCACGGCGGAGCGTCGCTTGCCGTTGGCTCGGCGCAACCGTTCGACGAGCCTCTCCACCGCCTGGTCGAGCGCGACGTACTTGTCCTCGTTGGCCGACTCGGCCCGGACCACGGAGCCGTGGTGCCGACAGGTGAGTTCGACCGACTCGGACGCCCGGGCCGCCCGCTCGTGGGTGACGACGACGTCGACCCGCGCGACCTTGGGCGCGACTTGCACGACCTTGGCCAACCTGTCGTCCAGGTGCGCCCGGAATCGGTCCGAGACCTGGATATGCCGACCGGTGACGACGATGTCCACTGCATCCTCCTTGAGGCTGACGTGACGAGGGTGGCGGGCCGGGCAGACCCCGCAGACCGGACCATCACCTCCACTACGACCAGTGGCTGTTCCACTACATCCAGTGGCTGTCCGTTTCCACCGTAGTCCTCCGCGAGGACGACGGCCAGGCCGGCCGCAGTGAGCGACCGGTGAGCCTCTTCCAGGCCTCATGACCACGTGACGCGGCTGCCACCTCGGGCCGCGACATCCTGGCGGGGACGGCGTGAGGTGGCCGCGACGACGGCGGCGCCGAGAACGTGTGCCCCCACCGCGCGCGCTGCCCTCGCGCCCTCGGCGAGGGTGGCCCCCGTGGTGACGACATCGTCGACGAGCAGGACGGGACGACCTCGCAGGTATGCCGCGTCGCCGGCCCGCACGGCAAAGGCCCCCGCGAGGTTCGCGGCCCGGGCGGCGCTGTCCAGCCGTGCCTGATCGTCCACCCGGCGCGCGTGCCGCAGACCAGACACCACCACCGTCCTGGAGGCCAGCCCGGCGCGCATCGCGGCGCGGCGGGCGAGCAGTTCGGTCGTCGCCTCACCCCGCGCCCGGACCGCCCGAGGCGAGGAGGGCATGGGCAACAGGAGCGGTTCGTCCGACGTCCAGGGGCCGATCGACTCGGCCAGCAGGTCGGCCAGCAGGGGCAGCAGGTCGCTGCGACCCCCGTCCTTGTATCCGACGACGGCCGCGCGCAGGGCACCGGCATACTCCCCGGCCGTGCGCACGGGTGGCAGCCCCGCCGGACATGGTTCCGGACGGGTCTGCCGCCCGCCCGGGTGACGGCGTGCGGTGAGGTCGGCCAGACAGGTCGGGCACCACTGTTCGCCGCCCGTGCCGCACCCGGCGCAGCAGGTGGGCAGGACGAGCTCGACGAGGGCCCGGACGCCGGAGGCGAGGGCACGCAGGGGGATCACGCGTCCAGGGTGGGTCTCGAGGCGGGCCGCGGTGGCGCGGATCCCGTGGGCTGTGGACGACGGGACCGCGGGCGTGCGTTCGCCCACAGGGGCCCCCGTAGCGGATTCTCCACCCGGGGGTGCCCACGGCTGCCATGATGTTGCGGAAACGACCTCTCGGGAGAGTCGGAGATGGGATTGAACGGCGTTCTCACGACCGCCACGCGCCTTCGGATGGCGGTGGCCTTCGTCGTCGTGTTCGTGAGCACCTCGCAGGGGCTCGGTGCCGTGGTCCTGCCGTGGGCTCTGCTCGTGGTGTCCCTCGACCTCGTCGCTGGCTTCCTCGTGACCCACTCCGACGTGCTGCTCCCCCACCGGACGCGCGCGGCGACCCAGATGATCACCGCGGCTGGCGCCTACGTGGCCGGGCTCTCGCTCGTCGCCGGGGACGCGAGCCTGCCACTGTTCGTCATCCCCATGTTCCGAGCGGGCGAGCACTCCGGGCGCCGCGGGGTGGCCATCACCGGGATTGCCCTGGCCGCTGGCGCGCTCAGCGCACGGATGGCCGGGCCGTGGGTGCCGGAGACGAGCTTCGTCCTCCTGTGGGTGGGCGTGGCCGCGAGCCTGGGGATCCTCGCCGCCTGGGAGGACCGACTGAGCACCGCCGTCGATGCCCCCGACCCGGTCGCGAGCGAGGCGGCCGTCCTGCTCGATCGCCTGGCCGAGCTCTCCTCGAGCCTCGACGGGGGGCTGGACCCCGCGCTGCCGGCCGAGCGGATGCTCGACGGCCTCACTCCGATGGCCGCGCGCCGCAGCGCCGTGCTCGCCGGGCCGCCCGACGGCCCTCCCGTCCCCGTGGCGCTCCGGGGAGCCACCCGGGTGCCCTGGCCGCAACCCCAGGAGAACACCGAGAGCGTCCTCGGCCGAGGCTGGTGCGACGGCGAGGTGGCGGCCGGCCACGAGTCCGGGCGGGCGATCCTCACGGTCCCGCTGCATGACGCGCACGGTGCCGTCGTCGGTGCCCTCGTCACGGACTGGCCGAGTTCGGGCTCGCCGACCAACGACGACGTGGCACGGGTCCTCGAGGTCGCCGAGCGGCATGCCCCGTCCCTCACGGTCGCCCTCTCCTACAATGCCTTGCGCGAGGAAGCGGGCCTCGAGGAGCGCCGGCAACTCGCGAAATCGATGCATGACGGGATCGCTCAGGACGTCGCCGCCGTCGGTTTCCAACTCGACATGGTGCGCTATGCCGCGCAACAGGCCGGCGATGCGACCGCCGGCGAATTGGGCACCTTGCGTGCCGAGGTGGCCCGCATCCTCGGGGACCTGCGCACGGACATCACGGATCTGCGGGTGGGGCTGCGCCCGGAACACGGTCTGGGGGCGGCCGTCTCCCAACGGCTCCAGCAGTTCGGTGCCGCGACCGGCGCGACGGTGCGGGTCGCCCTCAAGGAGTCCGGGTTCCGACTGCCGGCCGCGACCGAGGTCCGGCTCTATCGCCTCGTGCTCGACGTGCTCGCCGACGCCCAGCGCCACCAGGCCCGGGAGGTCGACGCCGAGCTCACGGTCTCCGCGCCACACTTCGCCCTCGAGCTGCGCTTCGACTCCACCACCTCCCTGCGGGAGGAGCGGCTCGCCGAACGGCTGGAGGGCGAGGGGAGCGTCTTCGTCGAGGCCGTATCCAGCGACCCGCCCTCGACCAGGGTCGTCGCCCGCTTGCGGCCGGACGGGCCGGACGCGTCCGCCCGGATCGGATCGGAGCATGGCATCCGCGACCCGTTCACCGGACAGCCCGGAGGTGCCGGCGGGATCGCGCGCGGCGGCCCCTCCGGCCTGAGCCTGCGGCCGTGACGAACAAGCCACGAGGTCCCGTCGGAGGCCTGCGGCCGCGCGGGCGGCCGCCCGGAGACGGCGCCGGGCGCACGATCCGGGTGATCCTCATCGACGATCACGACCTGGTCCGTCAGGGGGTGGCCCAGTTGCTCTCGCTCGACCGCACCATCACGATCGTCGCCCAGGGCGCCTCGGTGGCCGACGGCCGGAGCCTGTGCCGCTCGGTCGAGGCCGACGTCCTCGTCGTCGATGTCTCGCTCGGAGACGGGTCCGGCCTCGACCTCGTGCCCGAGTTCCGTCGCAGGCAACCCGGGATGGGGATCGTCGTGCTCACCATGCACCAGGACGACGACACCCTGCTGGCCGCCCTCGACGCGGGGGCCTCCGCCCTCGTCCACAAGAGCAGATCGGCCGAGGACGTCATCGCGGTCGTCCACCAGGCGGCGACGAATCCGGCGAGCTCCTCCGCCGTCGGACTTGCCGATGCGATCCGGCGCCGGGCGAGCGGCCCCCCCGTGCGACTCACGCCACGCGAGGCCGAAGTCCTCCGGGGACTTGCCGACGGTGGCTCGGTCGCCCAGGTCGCGCGCACCCTGTTCATGAGCGAGTCGACGGTGAAGACGCACATCGCCAAGCTCTACGACAAGCTCGGCGCCAACAACCGGGCGTCGGCCGTCATGGCTGCCATCCGCCTGGGGCTCATCGACTCACCGCACTAGCCGACCTTCGACGGGACGCGTCGACAGCTGACCGACAGGGCAACGAGCCGCGCAGGTCCGGTAGGTCAGCCGAGGGAGCTGCGCACCCAGGCCACCAGCACCCCCGCGGCCAGCAGGGTGAACAGTGCGGTGGTGACGACGAGCATGACCCGCTCGGTCCGCGCGGCGCGGGCACGCTCGCGCTGCGCCCGGTGACGTGACACGTCGTTCGCGCCGTCGGCCGAAAGGTCGGTCATGCTCCGCCGATCTGCACGGAGAACAGTGTATTCAGGATCCGGATCACCGCGGGGCCGAGGATGACGATGAAGATCACCGGGAAGATACACAGCAGGACCGGGAAGATGATCTTCACGGGCACCTTCTGCGCCTTCTCCTCGGCCCGCTGTCGGCGCGCGACGCGCATCTCCTTGGACTGTTCGCGCAGGACGTTGGCGATCGGCAGGCCCAGCCGGTCGGCCTGCACGAGTGCGCTCACGAAGGTCTTGATCTCGGCGACATTGGTGCGCTCGCCGAACGCCGCGAACGCCTCCGAACGGGCCTTGCCGATCTGGATCTCGGACAACACCCGGGCGAACTCGCCCGCGACCGGACCCCGGACGGACCTGGCCACCTGCAGGAGCGCCGCGTTGAAGCCCTGTCCCGCCTCGACGCACACGGTGAGCATGTCCATCGCATCGGCGAGGCCGCGACGCAGCTCGTCCTGGCGACGCAGGCCCGCGTTGTAGACCAGCAGGTCGGGCAGGAAGAAGGCGAGCACGCCGAGGATGAGCATCCACACCAGCCCGCGGAAGGTCACGCCGCCGACGAGCAGCCCGAGCACCAGCCCGGCCACGAGGCCCGCGCCCTTGGCCCCGAGCAGCTTCTCCGGGGACCAGCCGGGCGGGTTACCCGCCCGGTCGAGCAGATGAGCCAGGCGCTCGCTCGTGCCGGCCGGGGAGAGCCTCGTGCCCAGAGCCTTGCTGCGGTCCAGAAGTGGCTCGAGCAGCCGGTCCCGGGCCGGCAGCTCGTTGCGGCCGACCTCTTGGGAACTCACCCTGTGTTCGAGCAGGGCAAGGCTGCGCGCGACGCCGCGAGGCTCGTCGCGGCTGGTGAGTGCGGCATAGACGAGGACGGCAAGCGCCGCAAAGACCAGGAGCACCCCGACGAGGACGACCGGCGAGGTCATCTCATACCTCCACGCGAATCGCTCGGGACATCCAGAAGATGCCGACGGCCATCGAGACGACGGCCGAGATGACCATCACCCAGCCCAGGGTCGTCGTCCAGAGCAGGGAGATGTAGTCGTTGTTGACGTTGACCTCGTAGAGGAACATGAGGATGGGCAGGGCGGTGAGGATGTAGGCCGAGAGCCTGCCCTCCGCGGACAGCGCCCGGACGTGCCGCCGCAGAAACTCCCGCTCGCGGAGTGTCGCGGCGGTCGTGCGCAGCGTCTCGGCGAGGTTGCCGCCCACCTGGCGCTGAATGCGGATCGCCATCGCCGTCCAGCGCATGTTGTCGCTGTCCATCCGCACCGCCATCCGCTCCATCGCGTCCTCGATGTCCGAACCGATCCGGGTCTCGGCCATCACCCGGGCGAACTCCTTGGCAGCCGGCTGGGCCACATCCTTGGAAACCGCGTCGAGCGCCTGCGGAAGCGAGAATCCGGTCGCGAGGGACGAGGCGACGAGCATGAGGATGTCGGGCATCTGCAGCTCGAAGGCGCGGGCCCGCCGATTGGCGAGGAAGCGCAGGGCCATCGAGGGGGCCAGCAGGCCCACGACGAGCCCGACGACCATGCCGAGCACGACCAGATCCCCCCGCAGGGCAAGGGTGCCGATCGCGATCCCCACGACCACGCTCACCACGCGGAGCACCGCCCACTCTCCCGCGCGCCACGGCAGGTCCGCCCGCTGGAGCAGGGCCATCGTCCGCGACGTGGACTCGCGTCCCGCCATGAGGCGGTCACCGAGGTCGACGAGGCCAGTCGTGATCGCGCTGGTGGCCTCTTCGCGATTGACCGACACCCGCGGGAGGCGGGAGGTGTACGCCTCGATCGTCTCGATCCGCTGCCGGCGCCCGGTCGCGAGGGCCGGCAGTGCGAGGCCGCCGACGAGGGTGAGCAGTCCGAGGAAGACCGCCCCGAGGCCGGCGAACAGCCACCAGCGGGCGATCCCCGACCCGAACATGCCGCTCACCTGCTCGGGCCGCACGAGCGTCGGGGTGGGGGTCGCAGTGGGCAAGGGGGCGGGCGCCGTCGTCACCTTGACGGTGCCCGAGATGCTGAACGGCTGACCGCCGGCCGTCCCGGACACTGCGACCGCCTGGTCGCCGACCGGGAGAGCACCCGGCTGGACCGTCCAGGTCACCTGGGAGTCCAGCGCACGGGCCGCCGCGGCGAAGGCCGCGTCGACCTGTGCGGCGTCCTCGGCCGCGCCCACCGTCCCGTGACCGGCGGCGGCCAGCTGTGCCTTCGCGCCGGAGGCGTCCGCGTAGCCGGTCTTGAAGCCGACGACGTCCAGCCGCACCCCGGCGGCGGATACGGCAGCAGTCGTCGCGGCCAACGTGGCCTTGGAACCGTCGTCGACACCGTCGGTGAGCAGGATGATGCTGCGGTCACCGACCGCGCCCAGGCGTGACACGGCAAGGGTCACCGCGTCGTAGAGGGCTGTGTTGCCCGCGGCCCGCATGGTCGCCGCAGCGCGGGCGACGGCATCCCGGTCGGTGGTCGGGTCGACCTCGACCCGCGCGGCATCGGAGAAGGTCACCAGCCCCACCTCGACGTCGGCGGGGACACGCTGGAGGAAGCCGGTGACGGCCCGGTTGGCCGCGACGATCCCGCCGTTGTTGCCGCGCGACATCGAGCCGCTCGTGTCGACGACGAGGAAGACGGCCCGGCGGATCGACGACGAGGACTGGACGGTGACCGGAATGGACTTCCCCCCGACGGTCGCCGTGAGCGACGTGGGGTCCACCCGGTGGTCCGGACCGGACCCGACGAGGGTGAGCACCCCGCGCAGCGTCGTCCCGTCGTAGGCCAGGTCGGTGAGCGAGCCCTGGCCGGTGTCGGCGAGCGCACGCGGCAGACCGACGAGCCCGAACAGCAGGTATGCCGCGGCGACCGCCGCGACGACGAGGCGTCGCGCCGGGCGTGGCCGGCGGGAGGGGCGGGCGGTCATCGGAACGGACGGACGAACATCGATTGGGGAAGCTGGATCCCCACGTCGGACAACTGGTCGAGGAACTTGGGCCGCAGGCCGGTGCTCACGAGTTCGCCGAGGAACCGACCGTGCTCGTCGCGACCGGCCTTGTAGTCGAAGGTGAACAGGTCCTGCAACGTGATGACGTCGCCCTCCATCCCCTCGACCTCGCAGATCTGGACGATCCGGCGGGTGCCGTCCTTGAGCCGGGCCTGCTGGATGACCAGGTCGATCGCGCTCGCGACCTGGTCGCGGATCGCGCGCACCGGCAGCTCGATGCCGCCCATGAGCACCATGGTCTCGAGCCGGGAGAGGCTGTCGCGTGGGCTGTTGGCGTGGACGGTGGTGATCGAGCCGTCGTGGCCGGTGTTCATCGCCTGAAGCATGTCGAGCGCCGCCCCGTCACGGACCTCGCCGACGATGATGCGGTCCGGGCGCATCCGCAAGGCGTTGCGGACGAGGTCGCGGATCGCGATCTGGCCACGACCCTCGATGTTGGCCGGACGTGCCTCCATCCGCAGCACGTGCTGCTGGCGGAGCTGCAGCTCGGCCGCGTCCTCGATCGTGACGATGCGCTCGTCCTCGGGCAGGTAGGAGGACAGCACGTTGAGCGTCGTCGTCTTGCCCGAGCCGGTGCCGCCCGAGATGAGGATGTTGCGCCGACCGAGGACGCAAGCACGCAGGAAGTCGGCCACCTGCTCGGTCAACGTGCCGAAGGCGATGAGGTCCCGGTCGGTGAACGGATCTGCTGCGAACTTCCGCACGGTGAGCATCGAGCCGTCGAGTGCGATGGGCGGGATGACGGCGTTGACCCGGGAGCCGTCGGGCAGGCGCGCGTCGACGAGCGGGCTCGCCTCGTCGACCCTTCGGCCGATCCGTCCGACGATCTTGTCGATGGTCCGGCGCAGGTGTGCCTCGCTGGTGAAGGCGGCGTCGACCCGATAGATCCGCCCTCCCCGCTCCACGAAGACGTTGGCCGCCCCGTTGACCATCACTTCGGTCACGTCGTTGTCGCGCAGGAAAGGCTCGAGGGGGCCGTGGCCGAGGATCTCGTCGGAGACCTCCTGGGCGATCCGCGTGCGGTCGGCATTGGACAGCGGTGTCTGTTCGGCGTCGATGACATGCTGGAGGGTCTGCCGGACGCGCTGGTCCAGCTCCGCCTGCTCGAGGTTGGGGTCGTAGAGTTGCGGCCCGAGCGAGTCGAGCAGGGCCTGGTGGACGCTCGCCTTCACCGTGGCGAACGGGTCGGTGCGCCGGGGCGCCTGCTCCACGCGGGCCGTAGGGCTCGTCGTCGGCGCCGCCGAGGTGGCGCGCCGCACGGTCTCCAACCGGTCGTAGAGGCTCATCGGCGACCACCCCAGGGCAGCAGGCGACCGCGGGTGTGCGCCGTGGGCGCGGGCGCGTCGGTCTGCACGTGACGCAGGTAGTCGTCGGCGAGTTGTTTGAGGGCCAGGCTCACCGGGTGCCGAGGCTCGTCCAGGACGATGGCGACGCCGCGGTTGATCGAGGCGGGGACGTCGGTGCTGCTCGGCACCATCACCGCGATGTCCTGCTTGATCGAACTCGTCACGTCCTCGGCACGCAGCCCCACCTTGGCATCGGATCGGTTGAGCACGATGTGGCGGATCTCCCTCGGGCTGCCGAGCAGGTCGAGGGTGTCGAGGGTGAGTCGCAGGTTCTTCAACGCCGGGATGTCGAGCGTGGCGATGAGCACGAGCGCGTCGCTGAGATCGAAGGCGGTGAGCACGTGCTCGGTGAAGGCCGGCGGGGTGTCGATGATGACGAAGTCGTAGACCTGGCGGGCGACCCGGATCAACTCGGCGACCGTGGCTGCCGGGATCCGCTCGGCTTCCCCGGGCTCGGCGGGGGCGCAGACGGCCTCGAGACCGCTCGAGTGCTTGGTCACGGCGGAGGCCAGGCCCTGCTCGTCGAGGTGCCCGCTCATCTTCACGACGTCGACCATCGTCGCCTGGGGCAGCATCTGCAGGCTGATGCCCACGTCTCCGAACTCGAGGTCGAGGTCGACGACGAGGGTGCGGTGGCCGACCGAGGCGAGGTAGGCCCCGAGGTTGGTCGAGAAGGTCGTCTTGCCCACGCCGCCCTTGGCCGAGAACACGGTGACGACCTTGCCCTCGGCCCGGGCGACCGAGCCGGAGGCACCCCGCAGCTTGAAGGACAGCTCCCGGCTGCGGGTGACCGCCTCGGCCAGTGCCGTGAGGTCGTCGTGGGCGACGACCTCACGGACGCCCGCGCGCAGGGCCTGGCCGAGCACCGTGACGTCGAGACGCCGGCGCAGGAGGATGACCCCGACCGAGGCGTGGTCGATCCGCAAGCCCTCGGTGAGCCCGCAGGCGGCGTCGATGTCGATGTCGGGGCCGACCACGACCAACTCTTCGCCCGGGTCGGCCGACAGCGCGCGGGTGAGCGCGGCAGCGGAGTCCACCCGGACCAGGCCGGTCCCGAGGACGAAGCCGTAGCGGTCGCCCGCCGTCACGTCACGATCCCAGAGGATGCTCATCGCGGGTTCTCGAAGACGTTGGCGTCCGAGATGACCAGTGCGGAGTCGACGGCCGTGTCCGAGCCGCGCAGACCGGCATACAGCACCCCGGTTTGTATGCCGTGCACGAGCCGGTTGGCGTCGGCCGGGCTGAGCGCGACCGTGACGAGGAAGCCGCTGCGCGAGGTCTGCTGCTGGTTGCCCTCGACCGGGGTGAGCGCAAGGTCGCCCATCGCGATGACGAGGACGTCCGGCAGCAGGATGCGGGTCGCCTTCTGGCCGGCGGGCGTCACGGTGTTGCCGTTGGTGCCGGTCGTCGCGGCGGGCTTGCTGGCCTCGAAGGTGTCGTAGATGACCAGGCGCGAGCCGGGCGTGACGAAGCTGCCGACCCGGGCCGGATCGGACAGGCTCACCGAGATGGCCACCTGGCCGGCCGGGACCTGGATCGCCTTGCGGCCCGACGGGGTCGTGCCGAAGCGGCTGCTCAGGACGTATTCACCGACCCCGATGTCGGTGATCGCCACGAGCGTCTGGTTCTCGTCGGTGATCTCGGTGAGGGCACCGATGGGGAAGCCCTTGGCCGCGACCTGGGTCTCGACGATGGCCCGGTTGCGCAACGCGTCGGCCAGACTGGTGCCTTGGGCGACCGGCTTCTCGGTGACGAACACCGTGCGCGGCTGGGCATCGGCGATCGCCCGCTGGTCCGCGCCCCTGGCGTAGACGAAGACGGCGGTGGCGCCGAGGATGGCGATAAAGGCCGCGAGGACCACGGCGATGACACGACGTCCCACGAAAAGGATTCCTGACTCGATCGGTGAAAGGGCGCCGGGGTCAGCCGGCTTCGCCCACGCTGAGATTGCCGAAGGCTCCTCCCCCACCGCCCCCGTTGTTGGAGACTCCGGTGACGAACCATCCCGTGATGCACTTGTAGCCACCGGGACAGTTGGGGAAGTTGTGACTGTAGATGCTGCGCACCTTGTTGGTGGCCGACGAGGTGACGGTCGCGTCGTAGCCGGTGACGAAGAAGTAGGCCCCGTTGGATGCGTGGTAGTAGGCCTTGGACCCGTTGGCGGTGTCGATGCAGTCGGGGGTGCCGGGAGGGTAGCCACCCAGGGCCGGGATGGGCGCGTCGAGGGTGCAGTCGAAGATCGGGATCTTCACGACGCTGCCCACGAGGGTGCTGAGGTCACAGTCGACGCTCGCTCCCGGGTCGGCGTGGTACCAGTCCTGGGTGACCCCGGGGGCGGCCGGAGGGTAGGGCTGGACGACACAGGGTTGCGAGGGCACGTGCTCGAGGAAGCCGAAGCCGCCCGGGAGGTCATGGCCGTTGAAGTTGTAGCAGTCCGACGGATTGCCGTGTCCCTGCCCGTTGGGTTTGTTGATCGTGAGCGTGATCTCGTGCACGCCGCTCGGCCAGCCCGTCGTGTACCACGGCGCCGGGCCGAACATGCCCACGGACCATGCGCCGGTTCCGTCCGGCGGGGCCAACGGGGTCCCGTTGCCGTTGACGTTGCCGTTGAGGACACCGTCCTCCCATTCGCACACCGAGATGGTGAAGGGGATGGTGCCTGGGCTGGTCGAATGCGGCCGCCAGGCGGCACGGGCGCAGCTCTGGATGAAGTCGGAACCCCCGTAGCCGATCGCCTGGGCGACGAACGGCGGGAGCAGGGTCGACCCGGAAGTCGTGGACGTGCGGGTGCGCACCTCGACGTAGCGCACCGTCGGGTCCGTCGCCAAGGACGCCTTGAGCGGAGGGCAGTTCTTGAGGTCGTTGAGGGCCGGCGTCACCGTGCACAACGGCGGCACCCCGATGGTCGAGCCCACCGCGGCGACGACCTCCGAGCGTGCGAGGGCGTTGAGGCAGGTGCCATTGTCGGCGTAGACCAGGGTGTTGTAGCCGTTGCGACCGTCCTTGGCCATCGCGTTGTTCAGGGCGCCGATCTGCCCCGCACCGGTCTGGGTGAGGGCCGCCGTGAGGCAGCTCGCCGGGTTCTTGGCGCACTGCTGGGCCATGGCCAGGCTCGCCGAGTCGGCGCCGTTCTGGACTTGACGACGCTCCCACATGATCGAACCCCAGTCGATCGCGATGGCCGCGCACCCGAGGATGACCATGGAGCCGAAGAAGGCGGCGACGATCGTGGCCACGGCACCGCGGTCACGCCTGGCGGCCAGCGCAACGAACACCCCGCCGCGGGAGGTCATCCTGTGCACCGCATGCTCCCGGTCGAGGTAAGCGTGATCCCCGAGGCCCATCCACCACCGAAGAGGTTGATGACCGAATCGAGGACGATGAAGTCGAAGACGTGGCTCACCCGAACGACGGCCGCGTCGGTGAGCGCCGGCTGGTTCGGACACGCCGTGACGGTGGTCGCCGAGACGGCCATCCCATTGGCGGCCGCGCCGACTCGCGTGTTCATGTCGCTGTCACTGAGCCCGAGAGCCTTGATCCGAGCGCCCTCCCGCGAGGCCTGCGTGATCGTCATCTGGGCGCCGAAGAGCCGGCCGAAGTCGATGATTCCCCCCAGGACCAGCAGCAGCAACGGCAGCACGAGTGCCATCTCGATGGCTGCTGCCCCCCTGTCGCGTCCCTTTGCACGTGAGGCGCGCATCCTTGAACCTCCCAGGTTTTCCTGCCCAGAGCAGTCACACCGGGCACACACCAGCACGGTGCATGCGCGGTATTCCGGAGAAGCCCCCGCTCTCCCCGAATTCACGACCCTGCCCGCAACGGCCGGTCACTGCAAGTCTAGATCCTGACGATGGGAAAGGGGGCGGTTTCCCCCGAAACCGCCCCCTTTACCATCCCCCGCACCGGTGCTCAGAGCGATTGCCGGGAGGTGTCGAACAGGGAGCTGACCGCTGTCCCCAGCGGGTTGACCGCGATGATGACCACGAGGGCGATGAGCACGACCATGAGGCCGTACTCCACCATCGTCGCTCCGCGATCGCGCCGCCCCCGACGGAACCACCGAGCCAGCATCCCGGACATCACACCGAGTTCTTGGCGGTGTTGAACATGTCCTTGATCGCGGTGCCCAACGGGCCGACCGCGACGATGACGACGACGGCGATGAGCGCGACCATGAGGCCGTACTCCACCATCGTCGCGCCCCGGTCACGACGAGCCGCCGCGGCCACCTGGAGCTTGGCGAGAGCCTTGAGCATTGTGTGTTCCCCTTCCGAAACGTTGCACAGGTCCGGATCCCATTCCGGCCGAATGACAGCATGGGGCACCGACCCGGCTCGGGACATCGGCCGACCATGCGGACCTGACTCCCCCGTTCGGAGGACCCTGGGGCTCAGCCGACCGGCCCGACGGCCAACCCGCTGCCGCTGCCCGAGCGGCGCCAGAGGCCACCGACCCGCAGCAGGACCCCGGTGTCCGCGACGACCACCAAACCGCGTTCCCCCGTCGTCGGGACGAGATAGCGGGCCCCCGCCACCTCGGGGGCGAGGTTGAGGGCAGGGTCGGCGCTGCCCACCCGGCGCAGCCCGATCCCCTGACCGAGGGCAGCGATCCACGGGCGCAACGCGCCACCGGCCGCCTGGGACCCCAGCAGGGCCAGTCGGGTCTGGTCGATCCACACGACGTCGGTGATCCGGACCAGCGGATCGGCCTGGCGCCAGCCACGGGCGAGCGCGGTGGGGCGACCGGAGGAGTCACGGACGACTCCCGCGACGTCGAGACGCTGGTCCGAGCCGTTCGCGGCGCGGCTCACCAGCGCGCACCGGGCACCGTCGGGCGACACGGCCAGCGAGACCGGCACCCGACCGGCGAGCCAGGGGACCTCGACCGCCTCGGCCGGTCGCGAGGTCGCCGACGCGTCGATCGTCCACACGCCCGCGCCGGACGCGCCCATCCCCGCCGTCCACAGCCGGTTCGCCCGGTCGTAGCTGGGCCGGACGAGCCCGGTCGCGAATTGCTCGACCGGGACCTGGGTGCGCCCCCGTAGCCGGACGAGCTCCGACCCCGACGCCGCCACCGCAGCGACCTCGCCGTCGGCGGACACGGCGAACACCGGATATGCCGCCGCGAGACTCGGCCACTCCCCCCCGGAGGGCGTCACCCCCGCGGTAGTCGTGGGGCCGTCGAGGTCGTCGAGTTGGGCCAGGTCGATCCGTTCCAACCGCTCACCCGTGCGGAGCAGGCCGGTGCGGGGCGGCGGGATCGGGTCCACGACGTAGCCGACCTCATTGGGAAAGGCGACCGGGCCGACCACCTCGCCCAGGCTCAACCGCCCCGAGCCCTGGACCTCGACGCCGACGGACGTGACCCCGGGCAGGCCGGTGAGCGTGGCGGCGAGCTGGGCGTAGATCTGCCGCCGATGCGTGATGTCGGCGGTCGAGGCGGGTGCGGTGAGGGCGACGGTCGCGACGCCGCTGCGCACCGGCACGGCGTCGACGGCCAGCCGGGCACCGTCGGGGAAGCCGGTCTCCACCGCGCCCTTGAGGTAGTCGGGGACGGCCCCGAGCTGAGCCCGGGCCAGCGCCGTCACCAGCCGAGGCCCCGTGGGAAGCCACCGGGTGTCGGCGACGAGCCGACGCGAGCTGCCCACCACGGGGTAATGCACGCTGTGCGGCTCGAAGATCCGACCGAAGTCGTCGGTGTTGAGCCATACCCCGAATCCGCTCTCGGGCAGGTCGATCCGCCACTCCCCGGCCACCGTGACGAGATGGAACTCGACGGTCGCCTCGGTGCCTGCCGGCAGTTCGCGATAGCGCCCCGAGTCGTCGACGGTCGCCACGGCCTGCGCCGAGGCCAGCCAGTGTTCGCCGCTCGTGGAGCGGACGGACACGATCGTGAGTCGGTCGAAGACGGTGACCCAGGAGGTCGGCCGCCACCGCTCCACCGACGACGGCACGAGGTAGGCGTTGCCGACCGGTTCGTCGCCCTCGCCCGAGCCCTGGAAGGCCGCGCCGGCGCGGAGGAAGCCGCGGACGATCTCCTCGGGACCGGCTCCCGCGGGCGGCGGCGGGACGATGACCCGGACCTCGGGGGCGACCCGTTCGTCCACCCCGCGGCCGGTGCTCACGCCGCTGCTCGCCGGCAGGCCGGCGCAGCCCCCCACGAGAAGGGTGGTGAGCAGGGCCACGAGCAGGGCCGAGGGGCGGGCCGACACACCCGGTCGGGCCCCCGGCCGCGGGCGCCGGAGGGGGCCCGTCATTCGAGCGGGAGCATTCACGCCGGCTCCTGCGTCGAGGGTTGTGAGCCGGGGCCCAACGGCAGCGGGGAGCGGACCAACGGGCGTGCCGACGATCGGGGCACCGTGAGGCGAAAGCAGGACCCCTCCCCCGGCGACCCCCAGGCCTGCAACCAGCCGTCGTGCAGCCGGGCGTCCTCCAGGGCGATCGCGAGACCCAGTCCGGTGCCGCCGGTCGTCCGGGCGCGGGCGGGATCGGCCCGCCAGAACCGGTCGAAGACGCGGTGTGCCTGGCCTGGTTGCAGGCCGACGCCGTAGTCGCGCACGGAGACCGCCACGGCCTCCTCGTTCTCGGCGATCCGCACCTCGACAGGCTGGCCCTCACCGTGCTCCACCGCATTGACGACGAGGTTGCGCAGGATCCGCTCGACCCGACGAGGATCCACGAGCGCCTCGCAGGGATGACCCGGATCGATGACGGTGAGTCGACTCCCGCGCCGGTCGGCGAGGCTCTGGGCCCCGTCGACCACCTTGGCGACGGTCCGGCGCAGGTCGGTGAGCTCGAGGTCGAGGGCTGCTGCGCCGGCGTCGAACCGACTGATCTCGAGCAGGTCGGACAGCAGCGCCTCGAACCGGTCCAACTCGCCGCGGAGCAGTTCGGCCGACCGGGCGACCGCCGGATCGAACTGTGCCCGCGCATCGTGGATGAGATCGCCGGCCATCCGGATCGTCGTGAGGGGCGTGCGTAGTTCGTGGGACACGTCGGACACGAAACGCTGCTGCAGCCGGGAGAGGTCCTCGAGTTGGACGATCTGGCGTTGGAGCCCCTCGGCCATCGCGTTGAATGATGTGGCGAGGGAGGACAGGTCGTCTTCCCCTCGTGCGACCATGCGTTCGGTGAGCCGTCCCGAGGCCAACCGCTCGGCGACTGCGGCGGCCTGCCGGACCGGCGCGACGACCAGCCGGGTGACGACGTAGGCGACGGCTCCGATGAGCAGGAGCAGCCCCAGGCCGCCCCAGAGGAAGGTGCGCCCGACGAGCGCGAGGGAGTCCTCCTCCCGCTCCATCGGGTAGACGTAGTAGAGGCCGTAGCCCTTGACGAGCGGGAGGGTCACCTGTTGGCCCACGACGATCGCCGGCACCGGCTCGGACCGGCCGGGGAGCGTGACGGACACCACCTGCACCTGCTGGACGGTCGGTGACTGGGCGACGGCGAGTTGCAGCTCGGCGGGGATGGCCGAGGCGTCCACCTCGCCGGAGACGACGGCGGGCAGCACGAGGGTGCTCACGTTCGTCGCCAGCCGGGCGAGCACGACATAGCGGGAACGTTCGGTGCCGGCGATGTCGAAGACGATCTGCTGGGCGGCGACCCAGACCTCGTCGAGGGTCTGCACCTTGTCGGTGGCGTCGAACTTGGCCTTCGCCGACTGGGTGAGCGAGTTGGCCTCGGCGGTGGCGACGTTGCGCCGGTCGGCGACCAGTCCGTCGGCGATCCGCTGGTAGAGGTAGCTGCCGACGACCCCCAGGACCAGGGTCCCCAGCAACATCGTCACCACGACCACCCGGAACTGCAGCGACCGTCGCCACAACCGTGCGAGCAGACCCACCCCGGAGGCGCCCGCGGCCGTCGCGGATCGGGCCCGCTGGGCCACGTCGAGCAGCGGCCGGGACACCCGCGCGCCGAAGTCCGGCCGGTCGTGCAGGACGAGCGGAGAGCTGGGGTCGTCCCCGGGCAGCGGACCCACGGCCGGTGCCGCGGACTCCGGTGCGGCCGGCGTCGGCTCGACGGCACGCTCGGTCAGGACGGACCCGCCTTGTAGCCGACTCCACGCACGGTGACGACGATCTGCGGATGCTCGGGGTCGATCTCCACCTTGCTGCGCAGACGCTGGACGTGGACGTTGACCAACCGTGTGTCGCCGGCGTGTCGGTAGCCCCACACCTGCTCGAGGAGCACCTCACGGGTGAACACCTGCCACGGCTTGCGCGCGAGGGCCACGAGCAGGTCGAACTCGAGCGGGGTGAGGGACAACGGTGCGCCGCCGCGGCGTACCGAATGGCCCGCGACGTCGATCTGCAGGTCGCCGATCTCCAGCCGTTCCGGCTCGGGCTCCTCGCCCCGGCGCAGCCTCGCCCGGATCCGGGCGATGAGCTCCTGGGGTTTGAACGGCTTGAGGATGTAGTCGTCGGCACCCGACTCGAGCCCCACGACGATGTCGACCGTGTCGGTGCGGGCGGTGAGCATGACGATGGGCACGCCGCTCTCGGACCGGATCCGGCGGCATACCTCCATGCCGTCCATGCCCGGGAGCATGACGTCGAGTAGGACGAGGTCGGGCCGGTGGTCCCGGAAGGCGGCCATCGCGGACGTGCCGTCGGCCACGTGGGCGACGTCGAGACCCTCCTGACGCAGGACGATGCCCAGCATCTCCGCGAGGGCGAGGTCGTCGTCGACGACCAGGACTCGACCCTTCACGCCCGCTCCCCTTCCTGCGGCCTCCCCGCGGCCGTCACCGGAATCATCACACATGCCCGGCCCCGACGACGCGCGGACCGCCCGGACCCGCCGCCGGAACCCGGCAACCGGTCCCAGCTCGGCGGCCGGCGGCTCGTGTCGCGCGGTCCCCGGACCCGGAGGGTATGCCGCGTGGCCGGCTCACCGGGGTCGCGCGAGCAGGACCCAGCCCGGGCTCGTCGGGGCCACCAGGTTCACGGTCCAGCCCTGGCCGGCGAGCCGGGCGACGCGGTGATCTGCGGCCCGCAGGACGACGACGGCCGAGCCGTCGACCGCCCGTTGCTGGCCTTCGGCGTCCTCGAGAAAGGCGAGATAGGCCCGTTGGTCGGCCGGGTCGAAGGCGTCGATCGGGTCGCATGCCCACACCCGGGCACCGGCGGCCGCGAGCGACTCCACGAGTGGTTCGGGGGCGAGAATCACCCGGCCGGCCGCCTGCTGGGTCACTGCGGCCACCAGAGTGGGGTCGACCGGGGCGAGCGCGGGACCCCGCGCGGCGAGCAGGACGAGCGCGACAACCGCGAGGGCGAGCCCGGCCGACCCGACCAGGCGCCCGGACGAAGGACCCCGGGCTGACAGAGATGACAGAGATGACAGGGACGACGGGGACGACAGGGATGACGGGGACGGTTCCGGTGCGGGCGAGGGTTCTGGGAGCGCCCCGACGTGGGAGGGCGCAGGCGCGACGGCTGGCGTGCGTCGGAGCCCGCGGGTGAGACCCGCGGCGGCGATCGGGGCGAGCACGAGCAGCAGCCACAGCCCGTTACGTGCCGCCGAGACCGTTGCGGCGGCGAGGCCGGCGACGGCCACCCACTCCCAGGCCGTCGGGACGGCCCGCAGCGCGAACCCGAGGAGCACGACGGCGGCCACCGCGAGCAGGAGGTCGCTGCCCGAGGCGAGGTCGAGCGGCGCCCACAGATGGCTGTGTGCCCGTGCGGCCTCGTTGGTGAGCACCCCGAGGTAGTAGTGGAGGGTGCGTGGCCCGGCGGGGTTGACGAAGAGTGCGGCGAGGGTGACCAGGCCCACTGCGACGGACTCGACGGGACGCCGGCGCAGCCGCCAGACGAGCAGATGGACCCCGATGAGGGCGACCCCGACGAGGACGGCCCCGTGGAGATTGCCCCACACGGCGACGACGACCGGCAACCACCACACCCGGATGGACGGGTGTCGCCCCTCGGCGTGCACGAGGAGCAGCACGAGGGCGAACGGCACGAGCGAGAGCAGTTGCAGTCGAGCGACCCCCCACGCGGTGAGTGAACCGGCGACCACGACGGCGAGTACGACGGCGGTGGGGGCGTCGGCGGCACCGCGGGCACGGCATACCCAGGCCAACAGCACCCATGCGCCCACGGAGGCGAGCAGCTGGGCCAGTGGCGGGCCGAGCACTCCGAGCCGTCCGACGAGGGCGAGGAGCAGCTCGGCCCCCACCGGGACGTTTGCCCAGGTCTGCGTGGGTGCCGCGGCGAACGGGAGCCCTGCGGGAACGCCGCGCTCGGCGAGGATCCGCTCACCGAGCGTGGGCGCCCACATGTAGTCGGCTCCCACGACGACCGTCGTCGCCAACAACAGCGCCCCGAAGCCCACGACGAGGGTCGTCCAACCCCACCGATCGCCGAGAGCGGGCACGGGGTGTCTGCGCCGGGTCAGTAGCGGTAGTGGTCGGGCTTGTAGGGACCGGAGACGTCGATGCCGAGGTACTCCGCCTGCTCCTTGGTGAGATCGGTGAGGCGGACCCCGAGGGCGTCCAGGTGCAGCCGGGCGACGAGTTCGTCGAGGATCTTGGGCAGCGTGTAGACCTGCCGCTCGTAGTCGGAGGTCTTCGTGAACAACTCGATCTGGGCGATCGTCTGGTTGCTGAACGAGTTGCTCATGACGAAGCTCGGGTGGCCGGTGGCGTTGCCGAGGTTCATCAACCGACCCTCGGACAGGACGATGATCGAGTGGGCCGGCCGGCCGTCCCCGGCGGGGAAGGTCCATTCGTGGACCTGCGGCTTGATCTCCACCTTCTCGATCCCCGGGTGCTGACCCAGGCCGGCCATGTCGATCTCGTTGTCGAAGTGGCCGATGTTGGCGACGATCGCCTTGTCCTTCATCGCCGCCATGTGCTCGACCGTGACGACGTCGTAGCAGCCGGTGGCCGTGACGACGATGTCGGCGATGCCGATGACGTCCTCGAGCCGGGCCACCTGGAAGCCCTCCATGGCCGCCTGGAGCGCACAGATCGGGTCGACCTCGGTGACGATGACCCGGGCACCCTGTCCCGCGAGCGACTGGGCGCAGCCCTTGCCGACGTCGCCGTAGCCGCACACGACGGCCACCTTGCCGCCGATGAGGACGTCGGTAGCCCGGTTGAGACCGTCGACGAGTGAGTGGCGGCAGCCGTACTTGTTGTCGAACTTGCTCTTGGTGACCGAGTCGTTCACGTTGATCGCCGGGAAGAGCAGCTCACCGGTCTCGGCCAACTGGTAGAGCCGGTGCACCCCGGTGGTCGTCTCCTCGGTGACCCCCTTGATGCCCGCGGCGATCCGGGTCCACTTGTGCGGGTCGGCTGCCATCGTCTGACGGACGAGCGCCTTGAAGACGCCGAACTCCTCGGAGTCCGCCTCGGTCGTCGGCGGCACCTGACCCGCGGTCTCCCACTGCGCGCCCTTGTGGACGAGCATCGTGGCGTCACCGCCGTCGTCGAGGATCATGTTGGGCCCGCTCGGACGGCCCTCGGCGTCGGGCCCCCACGTGAGGATGCGGTCCGTGCACCACCAGTAGTCGGACAGGGTCTCGCCCTTCCAAGCGAAGACGGGGACGCCCTGCGGGTCCTGCGGGGTCCCCTCCGGACCGACGACGACCGCTGCGGCGGCCTCGTCCTGGGTGGAGAAGATGTTGCACGAGGCCCAGCGGACCTCGGCGCCCAAGGCGACGAGGGTCTCGATGAGGACGGCGGTCTGGACGGTCATGTGCAGCGAGCCGGCGATCCGCGCACCGCGCAGGGGTTGGCTCTCGCGGTACTGCGCGCGCAGGGCCATGAGCCCGGGCATCTCGTGCTCGGCGAGGCGGATCTGGTGGCGGCCGGCCGGCGCGAGCGCCAGGTCGGCGACCTTGTGGTCGGCGGCGGTGAGCGTGGGCATGTGGGGTCTCCGAATCGTGTCGGTTCGTCGCTGAGCAGACCCGGCGTCGCCCCTTCCGGGCTCACGGGCCGGCGCCGACGGTATGCCGCGCAGCCCGCGCGCGGGCCCTCGACCCACGCCGGCAACGAGCCAGTCTAGCCGACCACGATCGACGGGGAACGCGACGTATGCCGTCCGGTCGCCCGCGGAGCGACCGGACGGCATACGCCGCGAGCGTCCCGGACTCAGGCCGGGGTGCGGTATCTCATGGTCCGCCAAGTGCTCGACTGGCCGGCGCTGGTGACCGCGACGATCCGGTAGTAGTACCGGACGTTGCGGGCCAGGCCCAGGTCGTCGAACGTCGTGGCCGTCGGCCCCGGCGTGGCGATCGTCACCGCGGTGAGGTAACCGGAGTCGGTCGCCCGCTGGAGCAGGTAGCCGCCGACGGGTGCCGCCGAGCCCGGCGTCCAGGTGAGCCGCAGGTCGGCCGTGCCGGGTGCCACCGCGAGCAGGCTCGCCACGAGGGTCGCCGGACGCGGAGGTGCCGCCATGAGCAGGGACGAGGTCAGCGACCAGGCAGCCTGGACCGTCGGTTGCTCGGCCCGCACCCGTACGTAGTAGCGCACGCCCACCGTCAAGCCGGCCAGGCTGGTGGTCGGAGTCGTCACCGACTGGACGACCAGGCCGGTCGTGAACGAGCTGTTCGTGGCGATCTGGACGGTGTAGCTCGCCGCCCACGGTTGCCCGGTCCACGACGCCTCGAGGGTCGGGGAGGCACCGCTCGGGGCGATCTGCAGGGCCAGACCGCTGACCCTGGCCAGGGCGATGCTCGGCGTCGCCACCGGGGCCGCAATGACCGTCCACCCCGAAACCGTGCCGCCGTCTGCAGCGGTCGCCCGGACCCGGTAGTAGTAGGTCGTCGTCGACGCCGCGGTGGTGTCGACCGCCGTCGTGGCAGGTCCGCTGAGCCCGGTTGCGCCCGGGACCGAGGTCACCGTGGTGAAGGCGGCCGTCGTCGACCGCTGCAGCTCGTAGCCGGTCGCCCCGGAGACCGCGTCCCAGGTGAGCGTGACGACGAGCGGCCAGGCCGCCGACACCGTGCCCGTGAGGGTCGCCGGAGCGGTGAGCGCGGTGCTCGCCGCCGCCGTGGCCGACCAGGCCGACGTGCCCTCCCCGTTGGTCGCCCGCACCCGGTAGTAGTAGGTCGCGATGGACCCGACCGGGTCGACGATCGAGGTGCCGCTGGTGGGCGCGCCGACCTGGGTGACGTCGGTCGAGAAGTCCACCGTGCTCGACCGCTCCACCGTGTAGGTCACCCCCGACGCGAGCGAGGCCGTCCAGGACACGGTGACGGTGCCGGAGCCGGCGACCGCGCCGAGGCCGGTCGGGGCGTCGGGCAGGGTCACCACCCCGATGGTCGTCCAGGCCGAGGACACCGCGCCGCCGGGCGTGAGCCCCTTGACGCCGTAGGTGTAGGTCGTGCCCGCGGCCGCGCCGGTGTCGGTCGTCGTCGCGTCCAGGCCGGCATAGACGAGCGTCGCCGTGCCGGGGTCGAAGGTCGATCCGACGCTGCGGCGCACCTCGTAGCTGCCGGTGGCACCGTTACCGGTCCACGCGAGAGTGACCGACACGGGAGGCGTGGTCGAGTCGCTCGCGGTGAGCCCCGTGGGTGCCCCCAGCGGGGTGGTCACTTGGACGGGCATCGACCAGGCCGACTGGCCGGTCGCGTTGGTCCCGGCCACGCGGTAGTAGTAGGTCGTGACGAACGGCAGATTCATGTCGCTCGCCGTCGCCTGGTCGATCGCCGTCACGGCCACCGGCGCGGTGAAGCCGGCGTCGCTCGAGCGCTGCACGACGTATCCCGTCGCCCCGGCCTGAGCCGACCACGCGAGGTTGACGGTCGCGTCGCTCGCGCCCGCCGTCGTGCTGGTGACCACGAGTCCGGACGGGGCCGCCGGGATGGTCGTCACCGGGTTGGTGACGGTCCAGCCCGACTGCGTGCCGCCGAGGATCGCCCGCACGGCATACGTGTAGGTCGTCCCGAAGGCGACGGTCGCGTCGAGGTAGCTGAGTCCGGTCTCGGACGCCGAGAGGCTCGTGCCGGGGGCCACGAAGGTCGCGCCGTCGGACCGGGCCACCTCGTATGCCGTGACCGTCGGCACCGCGGTCCAGGTCACCGTGACCGAGGCACCGCTCGTGCTCGCCGCCGCGGTCGCCGACGCCGGACCCTCGAGGCCGGTCGTGGCACTCTGCGCCGCCGACCAGGCCGACTGCCCCACGCTGGTGAGCGTGGCCACCCGGTAGTGGTAGGTGGTGAGGAAGGCCAGCCCCGAGTCGGTGACGCTCGTGCCCGTGCCCGCCGTCGGCACGGCGGTCCAGCCGTCGATACCGTTGAGCGAGCGCTCGAGGACATAGCCGGTGATCGGCGAGAGCTGACCGCCGGGGGCCGTCCACGAGACGACGAGGGCGTCCTGCGTGCTCCCCTGGGCGACCGGCTGGAGCGCCGGGGCGTCGGGGATGGTGACGATCGAGGCCGCCGCGGTGTAGTCCGAGGTGAGCGGCAGCCCGGACACCGTCGCCGTCGCCCGCACGGCATAGGTGTATGCCGTGTTGGCCAGGACGCTCGAGTCGGTCGCCGACGTGTCGGCCGCACCGGCCGTGGCGGTCCAGGTGGGGGCACCGACCGTGAAGACGGTGCCGTCGGAGCGGACGACCTGATAGCCGGTCGCTCCGGCCACGGGGGCCCAGGTGACCGTCACCTGGGTGGGAGCGCCGGCGCTCGGGGTCGCGGTGACCGTCGTCGGGGCGCGCAGCGCCGAGATGGCGCCGATGCCCGACGAATAGGCCGAGCGACCCACGGCGTTGAGCGTCGCGACCCGGTAGTAGTAGGTCGTCGCACCCACCGGCGGAGTGTCCGCGTAGTTGGTCGCCGTCGTCGTGGCCAGGTCGACCGCGTCGGTGAAGCCGGCATCGGTCGCCCGCTGGACGACGTAGCCGGTCACCGGGACGACCGGGGCGGACGGACCGGTCCACACGAGGGTCGTCGCGGTGGAGCCGGGCACGTTGACCGAGGTGAGGCCGGTGGGAGCCGTCGGGATGGTCGACACCTCGCCGCTGGAGGTCCACGGGGAGGACAGCGGACCGGCGGTCGAGCGGACCCGGTAGACGTAGACCGAGTCGACCGCGACGCCCGAGTCGACGAGCGTGACCTCGGTCGTCGTGGAGCCGACCGGCACGAAGGCGCCGCTGCCGGCCGGAGCCCGCTCGACGTCGTAGCCGGCGGCGCCCTGGACCGGGGTCCAGCTCACCGTCACCGTCGCCGGTGGGGCCGCGGTGGCCACGACGGTGACGAGTGCGGGAGCACCCGCACCGGTCGTCGCGCCGACCGCAGTCGTCGACGCCGGCGAGGTGCCGTGGGCGTTGACCGCGGTGACCCGATAGAAGTAGGTCGTCACGAACAACAATCCGCTGTCGGTGAGCGTCGTGTCGGACAGGCCGCTCACGACCGTCGTCGTGGACCCCGGCGCGAAGCCGGCGTCGGTCGAACGCTCGACGGTGTAGGTCACCCCGGCCGTCGGCGAGGCCAGCCAGGACAGGTCGATGACACCCGGGGCACCCGGGGTGGCCGTGACGACCCCCGGCGGAGCCGGGATCGTCGTCACCGCGTTGGACGGGCTCCACAGGGAGGCCGCCCCGGCCGCGGTCGCCCGCACCTGCAGGACGTAGCCGGTGTCGAAGGACGGCGCGGGCACGCTCGCGGTGAGAGTGCCGGCCGGGACCGTGGTGAGCGGCGCGAAGGGCCCGCCGTTCGCCGCGACCTCGACCTCGTATGCCGTCGCCGCGGCCACCGCGTCCCAGGTCACCGAGACGGCGGCGGGGGCGGAGGTGGACGAGGTCGCCACGACGTTGGTGGGGGCCGGCAGACCGGTGGTCGCCGCCGTCACGGTGGCGGTCCACTCCGACAGCTGGGGCACGTCGGTCCGCGAGGCGACCCGGTAGCTCACCGAGCTGGCGAAGGGCAGACCGGTGTCCGTGAAGCTCACGTCGGTGAGCGGCGCGCCGGACACGGCGGTCCACGGACCACCTGCGACCGAGCGCTCGAGGACGTAGCCGGTCACCGGGGTGACCTGGACCGCTGCCGGCGCCGTCCACGACACGACGAGCGCGTCGGGGGTCGCTCCGGCGGTCACCGACAGCCCCGTCGGAGCGTCGGGGATGGTCGTGGCGGTCGCCGAGGCCGACCATTCGGAGGGCGTCGCACCCAGGAGCGCCCGCACGGCATACGTGTAGGTCGCGTTGGGCGCCACGCCCGTGTCGGGCGAGCTGACGACCGTGGCGTTGCCCGGGTCGAAGACCGATCCGGGACTGCGGCCGATCTCGTAGGTGAACGGGCCGCCGGGGACGTCGGTCCACGCGACCGTGACCGTGGCGGGTGGCCCCGCGGAGGCAGTCGCGCTGACGCCGAGGGGTGCCCGGAAGCCGGTCGTGGCCGAGGCGACGTTGCTCCACGGCGAGACGGCCCCGCCGGCGGCGATTCCACGGACGCGGTAGTAGTAGCTCGCGCCGAAGGGCAGGCCGCTGTCGGTGTAGGTCACCGTGGGGTCGGCGGTCGTGCCGATGTCGGTGACGCCGGTCGTGAAGGCGGCGTCGGTGGCCCGCTGGACGGCGTAGGTGGCTGCCGGGTCGGGGGTCGAGCCGGTCCAGTCGAGCTGGATGCCGGCGGTCGGGTCGGCCGCTGCGACGGGCTGGGCCGTCGCGGTGAGGCCGGCCGGTGCCGACGGCGGCACGCTGGGGCCCACGGCCGCGGAGAAGGCGTCACCCTCGGCGTTGCGGGCGACCACCCGGAAGACGTAGTCGTTCTGGTTGGCCGAGGTGATCGCGCCGACGTCGAGCGTCGTCGAGGTGGCGTTGGCCAGCGCCGTTCCCGCGTCGGTCCAGGTCGATTGGTCTGCGACGGGCGCATATTGGAAGCGGAACTGATACTCGGCCGACCACACGCCCCAGCCGGAACCCGGGTCGTTGACCCCGGATGTCACCGGGGTGGCGTCGGTCCACTCGATCTGGACCCCACCTGCACCGACATGCCAGTTCGGTCCGGTCGGTGCCGCGGGCGCGAGGTTGGGCGCCTTCACGGCATACGGCCGCATCATGTCCATTTCCTCGTGGCTGAGGATGTGGCAGTGCCAGACGTACTCCCAGCGGAAGTTGAAGACCTCGTTGGTGATCGTCGTGGACAGGGCGTTGCCGTCGGCTCCGACCTGGTTGAACTGGGCGGAACTGCCCAGTGGCATCGACGGGTCGAGCGGCCGCAAGCTGTCGGGCACACCCCAGGGAACCTTCGGCAGGATCGGGCGCAGGGCGACGATCGTGTCCTCGAGCGGGCTCACCCGCACGGTGTCCTTCCACCCGAGCTCGGTGGCCTCGGGTTTGCGGATGATGTTGTCCCAGCCGACCCGGTTGACCAGTTGGATGTCGAACAGGTGGAAGTGGATCGGGTGGGTGTCCACCCCGTTGTGGGTGATCTTCCAGATCTGGGTGCCGTCGTCGAGGGTCGCCAGCGGCGTGAGTTGGGTCATCCCGTCGAACGGATACTTCGCCTCGATGTCAGGCGTGCCGTAGTAGTCGGGTGGATTGACGTAGGGATAGAGCATGAGCTGTTGACCCACGGCCGTCTTGTTCGGCCCCTCGAGCCCGAGGTTGCCGCTCATCCGCCCGTATTCCTTGTCGTAGGCGGCACTCATCTCGTCGTGGATCGCCTTGGGCGCCAGCGGGAACGAGCGCAATCGCACCTGGCCGTCACGTTGCGTGGCGTCCTTGGCGAGGGTCTGGAAGTCGAACTTCGTGTCGGTCATCCGCACGAGCCCGTCGAGCCGCTCGTTCGGGGCGACGCCGAGCGCTCCGGTGTCGAAGGTCGTTCCGTATGCCGTGTTGTAGGCCTTCTGCCCGACGACGACGGGGTGCTGGCCGGATTCGAAGACGCCCGAGCCGTCGGCCTGGTGGGCGAAGGCGGCGGTGAGCTGCGGCAGCTTGGTGGTCGCATAGGCGGGTGCCGGCGCAGCGGCCTTCACCTTGATCCGCATGATGGTGCGGGTGTTGGGGCCGAAGCCGCGCGGCGTCGGTGCCGTGCCGCCGACTGCCGTGAGGTCGGCATTGTCGGTGTAGTAGTCCTGGCGCGAGTCACGGGCCGGGTAGGCGGCGGGCGCGTCGTTGTAGAGGATGAGGGTCTTGCCGGCATAGGCCGAGAAGTCGACGATCGTGTCGGCGCGCTCGGCGGGCGCGATGAGCAGCGAGTGCTTGTCCACATTGCCGGCGTCGAAGCGCGCGGGGTCGGTCACCCAGGTCGTCGGCTGGGCCGGCACGACGGCGGGAGTCGGTAGCCAGCCACCCTCGGAGGCCACCGTGATCCAGTTGGGCCCCGGCCGGGAGATCGCGGTGTCGGGGGTCGGGAAGACCGTCGGGTCGTCCTTGGCCGCGGCCACCTCGGCGGCGTTGAGCGCCACCTCGGTGCCCAGGCCCTGGGCGTCGAGCATGCCCGGGCGGCTGTCGGCCTCGTAGAGGCTGAAGTTGAAGAAGCGGTCGTTGCTCGCATTGAGGAAGCGCAGCCGGTAGGCCTTGGGGTCGACCTCGGTCTGCGGGTATGCCGTGCCGTTGACCGTCGGGGTGTCGTTGAACGACTCCATGCCCATCGAGGTCCACGGGACACCGGGAGCCAGGCTCGGCTGGCAGTAGGTGACGTCCGGGTCGCAGTTGGGGTCGAAGTGCGCGTTGGGGATCGGTCCCACCCGGGCGTCGGTGGTCGCGGGATGGAACCACCAGCCGTAGGCCCAGCGGCCGAACGGGTTGGCCCCGGTCGAGTCCTGGCTCTGGTTGGGCATGTAGACGTGCGGGGCCCACAGCTGGCCGTAGGCGCCCCAGGCGCTCGTGTCCCACAGCGGGTCGGTGACCGCGAGCTGCTTGGTGTCGGGGACGAAGGTCTTGTCCTGCACGATGAGCGGCAGCGTGGCGTCCGCACCGGGCAGCAGGCCCTGGGAGACGAGCCGGGTCTCGACCTCGTCGGTGATGCTGTAGCCCGCGGCCTCACCGGCGTAGACGTTGAGCCGGGTGATGCCCCAGGCGTGGTCGTGGTAGAACATCAGCCGCGCGCTCTGCTGGTTGGTGTAGAAGAAGGTCTGCGCGCCGGGCCCGGGGTCGGGCATGTCGGGGACGTTCTGCACCGAGACGCCCTTGGGGTATGCCGTGTTCTCGCCGGCGGGGGTGATCCACTGGTGCGGCGTGCCGTCGGAGATCCACGGGGTGATCCCGCCGTGCAGGTGCAGCGTGGCGCGGTTCTCGGCGAAGCAGCCGGCCGGCTTGGGCTGGTCCGCGCACATCGGCAACTGGTCGTCGTGCGGCATGTTCTGGTCCATGGCCGGGCCCATGCCCGCGCCCATGACCGTCATGTCGACCGGCAGGAAGAGGTTGCCGGCCTGGCCGGTCGGCAGGAGGTTTCGGAAGAGGATGCGCACCGGCCGGTCCTTGGTGGCCGCGATGAACGGGCCGAGGTAGCTGGGGCGGTCCACGGCGTAGGCCTGGGCACCACCGGGCAGGGTGATCGCACCGGAAGGCATGGTGAGGGGGATGTGCCCACCCGGGACCACGGCGGTTGACAGCTGGACGTAGCCGCGCAGGAGGGTCGCGGGCAGGTCGCTGTGCATCTGCTCGGTGTACTGGACGAGGGCGATCTCGTAGTAGTCGCTGCCCGGGTAGGTCGTCGTGTCGGGAACCGCGATCGGGATGTACTGCTTGAGGTTGTTGCTCCCCTCGACGCCCAGCCCAGGCAGGGTGTCGACGAACTTGCGGATGCCTGCGGTGACGTAGCCGGTGCCGCCCGAGGTGACCTCGACCGCGGTGATCGCACCCGTGCCGGGGTCGACCGCGGACACGCGTGCGACGGCGCCGGTGCCGGTCCCCACGTCGGGGGTGCCGGACTGGCTGTCGCTGTAGGCGCCCGAGCCGACGCTCGTGAGCACGACGACCTCGTCGACGGCATAGCCGCTGCCGCCCGAGCCCTCCGGCACGGACACCGCGGTGACGGCCCCGGTCTGCAGGTCGACCTCGGCGGCGAGCGCCGCCCCGGTGCCCGCGGCGCTCGTGACCGAGACGAGGGCGTCGGGCATGCGCAGCGGGCTGTTCGCGTAGTTGGGCGTGGCGTAGAAGTCGGGTTGGGTGCAGACGATCTGGGTGCACCCGGGGCGCGGGTCGACGCTCACGATGTCGGCGACGCTGCGCTTGGCGCCGCCGGCGCCCCGTGCGGCAAGCCCCTTGGCCTTGCGGTCGAATTCCTCCTTGCCGACCTGCATCTCGCGTTCGACGTCGGCCTTCTCCGGCTCCCGCGCGAGTTCGGCCTCGATCCCCGCGGTGGTGAGCACGGGGGTCTTCTTGCCCTTGGCGGCCTGCGCCTTGGCGGCCGCCAGGCGCATCGCCGTGGTCGTCTCGCCGGCCTTGTTCTGGGCCTTCTTGGTCTGCAGATCGGCCCGGACGGTGATCTTGCCGTCCCGCTTGCCGTCATCCGCCTGGGGTGCACCCCCGAGAGCCGAGGCGGCCGGAGCCGACCACCCGAGCATGACGGCAAGAATTGCGGAAACGAAGATGCGCACGCTGATTGCCCCTTCCCCTCGAAAGCCCCGAATAGAGAACCGCGATGCCGGGCCGTCGCCACCGGCCTCGACGTGCTTCTGATCACTGTGTGACGTGCTTCTCGTCACTTTGTAACCAGGCAGGTGCTCCTGCGCAATCACTTCAACAGGATTAGGATGTCCTAATCATCCGATTGGACTATATACATACCGCCACACGAAGGATCTTTCGGACAAAACGCGCGGGTCGGGCTAGCCCCCAGGGCGTGGTTGGGAGGCGATCCCCGGAGTCGGTCACGGTGTCGGGGCCCGACACCGCGGTGAGGTGAAGTCCGCCCCCGCCGACCTCGTCGGCCACTGACTCCGCCTAGGGGGCCGAGCATCATCGTGTGAGTGGATCGCCCTGGGCGGGTGATGGGCTTACCCGATCAGTGAGCGGCGGCAACGCGGGGGAACCGTCAAGGCCGTCGACGTCCCGACTTGGGTCGACTGGCCCGGCGCGGCCCAAGTCCTGCAAGTCCGACGGGCCCGAATCATCAACGGCCGCAAGCACGTCGAGGTCGGCTACGCCATCTGCTCGGCCCCCATGGAGCACGTGACGCCTCCGCTGGTGGCCTCCCGGATCCAAGGCCACTGGGGCATCGAGAACGCGCTGCACTGGGTCCGCGACGTGGTCTTCGACGAAGACCGACACCAACTCCGCGTCGGCAACGGACCCCATGTCATGGCCATCCTGCGCAACACCGCCATCAGCCTCCTGCGCCTGGCCGGCTGGACCCGCATCGCGGCAGGACCACGACACCACACAGCCGACCGATCACACTCCTGACCACCGCATGAACGACTCTGCCGAGGCCCTGCCATCCGGCCACCGGAGCGAGGGGTCCCGCCGTCCGGCACCCAGGGAGGGGAACCCCACACACAGGTATGCCGCGCGCGGAGTCCGCGCGCGGCATACCTGTGTGGGCCGAGCACCCAGGCGAGCGCGAACTCGCCTGGGACAGAGAGCTATTCGAAGTCGACGAGGATGTCGCCGCCCTGGACGGCCGAGCCGACCTTCACCGGCACGTCCTTCACCGTGCCGGCGACCGGGGCGGTGATCTCGGTCTCCATCTTCATCGCCTCGAGGATGATGAGCGTGTCGCCCTCGGCCACCTCCTGGCCGACCTGCACGTTGACCTGACGCACGGTGCCGGCGATCGGTGCACGCAGGGCGTTCTCGCCGCCGCCGGCACCCGCGGCCTCGCCCGCGGGCGCCACCGGCCCCGAGCGTGGGGCGCTCGCGGTGCCCGTGGAGGAGAAGACGAAACCGCCGAGGGCGGGCCTGGGCTCGGCCTCGACGTCGACGACGACGTCGTAGTCGACACCGTCGACGGTGACCTTGAGTCGCATGTGCGCTCCTTGACGTGGACGATCTGACGTGAACGATCTGGCTGGACGATCGCGCCCGGTCAGTGCGACCGGGTGTGCGTGAAGGTGTGCGAGGCGTGGATGGCCGAACGTCCCGACCTGGCCCACGAATTGCTGTGGCTGTAGTGGATCTGGCGCACCGTGGCCTTCTTGCCCAGGTATGCCGCGACGGCCGCCGAGATGGCCAGGATGGTGTCGATCGGCACCGGGCCGCGCGGCTGCTCGCTCGCCTCGGCCAGCTGCTTCTCCAGCTTGGCGATCCGCCGCTGCAACTCCTCGACGACGTCGACGAGCCGGGCGACCTCGCTCGGGGTCGTGGTCATGGCTGCTCCTCTCGTGGGCGTCGTCCGGTCACATCGGCATGAGGCCGTGCTTCTTCGGCGGGCGAAGTTCGCGCTTGGTCGTCTGCGCCTCGAACGCCTGGGCGACCATCCGCCGGGTCTCGGCGGGGATGATCACGTCGTCGACGAGGCTGTGGGCGCTGGCCACGTAGGGATTGGCGAAGGTGTCCCGGTAGTCGTCGATGAGCTCCTGACGCTTGCTCTCCGGGTCGTCCGCTCCCGCGATCTCCTTGCGGAAGACGATCCCTGCGGCACCCTCGGCACCCATGACCGCGATCTCGGCCGACGGCCACGCGAAGACCCGGTCGGCACCGAGTGCCCGGGAGCACATGGCGATGAACGCGCCGCCGAAGGCCTTGCGCAGGACCACGGTGACCTTGGGGACGGTGGCCGCCGAGTAGGCGAACAGGACCTTGGCGCCGTGCCGGATGATCCCGTTGTATTCCTGGTCGACCCCGGGCATGTATCCGGGCGTGTCGACGAAGGTGAGCAGCGGGACGTTGAAGGCATTGCAGAAGCGCACGAAGCGGGCGATCTTGTCCGAGGCGTCGATGTCGATGACGCCGGACATGAAGTTGGGCTGGTTGGCGATCACCCCGACCGAGCGGCCGACGATCCGGCCGAAGCCGACGACCGCGTTGGCGGCGAAGCCGGCGTGCACCTCGAGGAAGTCGCCGTCGTCGACGACGTTGGCGATGATGTCGCGCACGTCGTAGGGCTTGCGGTAGTCGTCGGGGATGATCGAGTTGAGGAAGTCGTTGTCCTCGACGTTGCCGTCGTGCTCGAGCTCCGGCGGGTCCTCGGTGTTGTTCTGCGGGAGGAAGGACAGCAGCTTCTTGGTGAGGAGCATCGCCTGCTCGTCGTCCTCGGCGACGAAGTGGACGTTGCCCGAGCGGGTGGCGTGCACACCGGGGCCACCGAGGTTCTCGTGGCTCACCTCCTCGCCGGTCACCTGCTTGATGACGTCCGGCCCGGTGATGTACATCTGGCCGGCCTTGGTCTGGATGATGAAGTCGGTGAGCGCGGGAGAGTATGCCGCCGCTCCCGCACAGGGTCCGGCGATGATCGAGATCTGCGGGACCACCCCGGAGAGCAGGACGTTGCCGTAGAAGATGTGTCCGCATCCGTTGAGGGCGTCGACGCCCTCCTGCACCCGGGCACCGCCGGAGTCGTTGATGCACACGAAGGGCGATCCGGTCCGCAGGGCGAGGTTGGCCGTCGCGGCGATCTTCTCGGCGTGCAACTCACCCACGGTGCCGCCCAGGACGGTGAAGTCCTGGCTGGCGACGTGGACGAGCCGACCGAGCACGGTGCCCTGCCCGACGACGACCCCGTCGCTCGGCACGGACTTGCCGGACATCCCGAACCGCTCGGCCCGGTGTTCGGCATAGACCCCCACCTCCTGGAAGGAGTCGGGGTCGACGAGCGCGGCGATCCGCTCACGCGCGGTGAGCTTGCCCTGCTCGTGCTGCTTGGCGACGCGCTTCTCCCCGCCTGCGGCGGCCACCTGGGCGCGCCGCTCACGGAGGGCAGCGATCTTCTCCTGCATGGTCTGCTGTGCCACGGTGTCTACCTCACGAAGGCTGGACCGAGACGCTGTGGGGAGCGCCGTTGACGATGACCTTGTAGCGGATGGGGGTGCGGACCGGCGAACCGGGCTGGGCGCCCGCGGCGGCGGCGGCCTTCTCCGCCTCGATGGTGGCCGGGTCCTTGCCGACGTTCTTGGGGCCTTCGGCGCGGGTGCCGAAGAAGGTGGGGGCCACCTTGGGGAACATCGCGTAGGTGAGGACGTCCTCGTCGCTGCCGTTGAAGCCCTGGAGTGCGGCGGCTTCTTCGCGGTCGCGGTCCCATTCGTCCGGCAGCAGGTCGGCCGGACGGACCGTGATGGGGTCCTTCTTGGCCTGCTGGCGGGCGATCTCGACGACCTCGGGGTTGGGCGTGCCGAGGGTCGAGCCGTAGTAGCCGAGCATGACGTCGGCGAACTCGCCGGTGAGCACCTTGTAGCGGCCCATCATCACGTTGAAGACCGCCTGGGTGCCGACGATCTGGCTCGACGGGGTGACCAGGGGCGGGTAGCCGGCGTCGGCGCGCACCCGCGGGACCTCCTCGAGCACCTCCTTGAGCCGGTCGGAGGCGCCCTGCGCCTTGAGCTGGCTCTCCATGTTGGAGATCATCCCGCCGGGGATCTGGCTCTTGAAGATCTCGGTTTCGACGCCGACGATGTTGGAGGCGAATTCGGCGTACTTGGGCCGGATCCCGGCGAAGTACTCCTTGATCTTGATGAGCCGTCCCTCGTCGAGTTCGGCGTGGTAGGGCGTGCCCTCGAGCATCGCGACGAGGCTCTCGGTGGGGTTGTGGCCGGGGCCCAGGCTCATCGAGGAGATCGCCGCGTCGACGCAGTCGGCGCCGGCCTCGATCCCCTTCATGAGCGAGACGAGGGTGACACCGGTCGTCGCGTGGCAGTGGATGTGGATGCGGACGTCCTCGCCGAGGTCGTCCTTGATCGCCTTGACGATGTCGTAGGCCGGTTGCGGCTGCAGCAGCGCGGCCATGTCCTTGAGACACAGCGAGTCGCAGCCCAGGTCCATGAGGTCGCGGGCCATCTGGACGTAGCCCTCGACGGTGTGCAGCTGGCTCACCGTGTAGCAGAGCGTGCCTTGGGCGTGGGCGCCCTCGCGCTTGACCGCCTTGATGGCCCGCTCGACGTTGCGCACGTCGTTGAGCGCGTCGAAGGTGCGGAAGACGTCCATCCCGTTCTCGACGGCCTTGCCGACGAACCGGTCGACGACCTCGTCGGCATAGTGCCGGTAGCCCAGGAGGTTCTGGCCCCGCAGGAGCATCTGGAGCTTGGAGTTGGGCAGCAGTTCGCGGAAGGTCCGCAGCCGCACCCACGGGTCCTCGTTGAGGAAGCGGATGCAGGCGTCGAAGGTCGCCCCGCCCCAGCACTCGACGCTCCAATAGCCGGCCTGGTCGATGTCCTCGCAGATCGGCACCATGTCCTCGAGCGCCATCCGGGTGGCGAAGAGGCTTTGGTGGGCGTCACGCAGGGCGAGTTCGGTGATGTCGATCTTCTTGCTCATCGTGCATCCCTTCCACGGTGGGAGACCCCGAGGCTATCGGGCGCGATGTGACACGCGGCATACCGTCGTCCCGGACAATCTGCCATAGCGGACGCCGGTCCGCATCGGGACCTCTGGCCCGCTTCCCCCGACGGCCGGACGGCTATGTCGCCGGCCGGGGCGGTGGCGGCGACGCGCCCGCGTTTCGGACGAACGGCCGAGCCCCCCGCGCGCGCCCCGCCCGGGATACTCGGGGGCGTGTCGTCGCCGCCCACCTCCACCCGCGCACGCCGCTATCCCGCCGTGGGCCCGCTCGCGGCGGTCGTGCTCGCCGGCGTCGCGGCCGGCGCGGCGCTGCGGATCTGGGAATGGCGACCGGGCAGCCCGCTCTCGCTCGAGGGCGACGCCCCCTCACTGCTCGCCTTCGTCCAGGCCGCGGTGACGGCCGGCCCGGGCGGCTCGGATCCGCGGCTCGGGGCGCCCTATGCGCTGGACACCTCGTGGTGGGCGACCGGGGACCTCGTGCACATGTCGGCGCTTCGGCTGCTCGCCCTCGTCACCGACATACCGACAGCTACCGCGCTCTACTTCTTCCTCGGCTTCCCGCTCGCCGCGCTCACCGGCTATTGGCTGAGCCGGCAGCTGGGCCTGGCGCGCACCGCCGCGGTCCTCGTGGGCGTCCTGTTCGCGGTGCTCCCGGGCCACCAGACCCGCTTCCCCCACCTGCTCCTCGCCGGATACTGGACCCTCCCCCTGGGACTGTGGCTCGTCCTTCGGGTGGCCCAGGGCCAGTCGCTGTGGTCCCGATCGCCGGGAGCGCCCCGCTCGGCCGTCGCCGGTCAGGTCGCGACGGCCCTCGTCGCGATCGTGGTCACCGGCCTCAGCGGGGTCTATCTCGCCGCCTTCGTCGTCGCCCTGCTCGCGTGCGTCCTCGTCGTGCGGCTCTGGCGCCGATCCGAGCCCGCGGTCCTCGCGTCCGGGCTGATCGCACTCGTGGGGATCGTCGCGGTGCTCGGGATCGCCGTCGTCTCCGAGTGGCGCGGGCGTGCCTCGGTCCTCGTCACCGGGCCCTCCCCCACCGCCCGCTCGCCGCTCGAGTCCGAGATCTATGCCGGCCGGGCGGTCGACCTGGTCCTGCCGTGGGAGCACCACCGTCTCGCCGGGCTGGCCGACTTCGTCTCGACCTACCGGCAGTTCTCGCCGACGCCCCCCACCGAGGAACTGGCCATCGGCCTGCTCGCCCTCGTGGGGCTCGTCGTGGCGGTGATCGTCCTCCTTCGCGGCGCTCTCGTCCCGCACCTGCCGGCCCCCCGGTTGCTCGCGACCCTCGCGGTCGTCGCGTTGCTCGCCTTCGCGTTCTTCACCAAGGGAGGGCTGGGTTCCCTCACCGCGCTCGTGGGGACCTCCTCGATCCGGACCTGGGCACGGATGTCCCTCGTCCTGGGGCTGTGCGGCCTGCTCGCCGTGGGCCACTGGCTCACTGGGTCGTTCGCACGGCGAGGCGCCCGGGTGACCCGGGTCCTCGCGATCCTGCTCCTGATCGTCGGGGTCGCCGACCAGACCAACCCCGCCGTCGCGCCCGCCTATGCCGCGAACGCCGACCGGATGAGCGGCGTCCGGGCGTTCACCGACGCCCTCGAGAGCCGGTTGGCCCCCGGCTGCGCGGTCTTCCAGCTGCCCTCGATGGACTACCCCGAGGCGAGCGCCCGCGCCGGCCTGGGCCGCTTCGACGAGCTGCTGCCCACGCTCACCTCGCACCGGCTGCGCTGGAGTGCCGGTGCCGTGCGCGGGACCGCGGCCGGTGACTGGCAGGACGGCCTCGACGACACCGACCTGCCCGCCCTCCTCGACGACCTCGCGGCGGTGGGCTTCTGCGCCGTCACCCTCCACGCGCAGGGCTACTCCCCGCCCGCGCCGCTGGAGTCCGGGCTCGCCGCCGCCCTCGGGCCGCCGATCGCGAGCGCGCAAGGCGAGGGCATCACGGCATACGAGCTCACCGCACGGCGGACCGACCTGCTGAACCGGCTGGGCGAAGCCGGCGTGGCCCAGCGTGCCGACGCCGTGCTCCACCCGGTCCTCGCGCGGATGCTCGCCGGCCCGCCGGCCCTCGGCGCGGACGGACGCCCGACCCAGACGGTCGGACTCGGCACGACCGTCGTCGTCGCCAATCTGGCCGCCCAGGACCGCGGCCGCACCGTTGTGCGGCTCGAGGTCACCGCGGTCGGGGCTGCCGTGCGCACCTTCACCGTCACGCTGCCCGACGGAAGCTCCGTCGTCCACGAGCTCGCCCCGGGGGAGAGCACCCCGGTCGAGCTCGTCCTGCCCTCACTCGCGCCCGGGTTCGTCCGGCTGCCCGTGCGGATCTCCGGCCTGCCCATCCCCGACTCGGCCTCCGACGGGGGGGTGAGCGCCCGGGTCACGCTCGCCGCCGTCACGAGCGACGGCGCCCCGCGTGCCGTCGCCGTCGCCCGGGTCGTCCCGGCGGCCCTGGTGGGCGGATGACGCCGGGGCGCAGCCTGCCCCGACCGCCCTGGGGCGCCGTTCTCGCGGGTCTCACCGGCCTCGTCCTCGTCCTGGGGACCCTCCCGCTCGGCGACCCCGACACGCTCTGGCACATCCTGCTCGGGCAGCGCTTGGCGCAGACCTGGGACTTCGTCGGACCCGCGCCGCGACCCGGTCTGCTCTCCGGCGATTACGTCTACACGCAATGGCTGCCCGAGCTCGTGGCGGCTGCGGGGTATGCCGTGTGGGGCCTGCCGGGGGTGGCCGTCCTCGCCGCATTCGCCCGGCTCGCCTTCGTGGCCTGGCTCTACCGCACCGCGCGACGGGAGGCCGGCCCGCTCGCCTCACTCGTCGTCCTCGTCCTCACCCTCGGTGCCACCCTCGGCGCGCTGAGTGCCCGGCCCCAGCTCGTGGGCGTGCTCCTGCTCGGCGTCGTCGCGACCGCCTGGCGCGCGACCGCCCTCGACGGACGCCCCCGGTGGTGGCTCGTCCCGGTCATGTGGATCTGGGGCGCGAGCCACGGGACGTGGATCGTGGGGGTGGCGGTCGGGGCGCTCGCGCTGGCCCTGCTCGTGCTGCGCACGCGGACGTGGACCCGGGGTCCGGCCGTCGTCTGGCTCCTCGGGGCGCTCGTCCCGTGGTGCACCCCCGTGCCCCCCGCCGAGGTCGTCCACGGCTTCCTCGCCGTCCGTGACATCTCGTGGTTCGCCGAGGAATGGCGGCCGGCCACCTGGGACTCGCCCCAGCTGCTGCCCTTCCTCGCGCTGGTCGGCTGGACCGGTCTCGGTTGGGCCTTCGCCCGTCGACAGGGCGGGCACCGCCCCACGCTCGTCGACGTATCCTTCCTCGGGGTCGCGATCCTCCTGGCCGCGCCGGCATACCGTGGGATCGCCCTCGGCGCGGTCGTCCTCGCGCCGGTCGCCGCGGCGGCCTGGGGGCCCGCCACGGGGGTCGCGCGTCCCGAACGCCCCGACCCCCCGGACCGGGTCGAGCGGGTCGCCTTGGCCCTGCCCCTCGCCGCCGCCGCGGTCTGGACGCTGCTGGCCGCACCGGGGATGGCCGCGAGCCCGGCCCGGGTCCCGTCGGCACTGTCCGAACCGTTGCGCGCCCTGCCCGCCGGGACGGTCGTCTTCGACGACGTCGCCCTCGGGGGGTGGCTGCTGTGGGACCAACCGACGCTCGTGCCCGTGCTCGACACGAGGCTCGAGGCCTACGGCTCGGCCCACCTGCACGCCTACGTCGACGCCCTCGCCGCGACTCCCGGCTGGGAGCGGACCCTCGCGGGCTGGCGGGTCGGCGCGGCCCTGCTCGCCGTGGACGCACCCCTGGCCACGGCACTGGAGCAGGCCGGCTGGCACGAGTCGGCACGGGCGCTCGGGGGCCGGACGACCTATGTCCTGCTCCTGCCCACGAGGTATGCCGTCCCGCCCTCCTGAGCGCCTCGACCGGACCCCCCTCGATCGGCCGATGGCGGCGGTCGGTGCATGCTCGTCTCACGGGGACCAAAGGTCCCTTGGCCGAAACGTGATGCACGGCATACGTTGGCGGCATGTTCGAGGTTCGCATCCACGGCCGGGGAGGCCAGGGCGTCGTCACCGCCGCCGAGCTGCTCTCCGTCGCCGCTTTCGATGAGGGGCGCCACGCCCAGGCCTTCCCGAGTTTCGGCTCGGAGCGCACCGGGGCGCCGGTGGTGGCCTTCTGCCGCATCGCCGACCGGGAGATCCGGGTCCGAGAACCCGTCGTCCACCCCGACGCACTCGTCGTGCAGGACGCGACACTGCTCCATCAAGTCGACGTCTTCGCCGGGCTCAAGCCCGAGGGCTACGTCCTCATCAACTCGACCGGCACCGCGTCCGATCTCGGGCTCGATGAGATCGCCGCGAGCCTGCCGGCCGGTCGCCTCATCACCCTGCCGGCCACGGAGATCGCCCGGACCCACATCGGCCGTCCGGTGCCCAACCTCGTCATGCTCGGTGGCCTTGCGGCCTTCACCGGGATCGTCCACCTGCCCGCCCTGCTCGAGGCGATGGAGGAGCACTTCCCCGGCGCCCTCGGCGAGAAGAACGCGGCCGCCGCGACCGCGGCATACGAGCTGGTCCAGTCCCTCGTCCCCTCCCAGAACTAGGAGCCCTTGTGCGCGCTCAGCTCGAAGGCTCGATGGCGGTCGCCCGCGCGGTCGCCGCCTGCCGGCCGCAGGTCATCTGCGCCTACCCCATCTCGCCCCAGACGCACATCGTCGAAGGCCTCTCGGCCATCGTCAAACGGGGTGAACTGCCCGGCTGCGAATACGTCAACGTCGAGAGCGAATTCGCGGCGATGTCGGTGGCGATCGGGTCGTCTGCGGCCGGGGCACGAACCTACACAGCCACGGCGAGTCAAGGTCTGCTGTTCATGGTCGAGGCCGTCTACAACGCCTCGGGCCTGGGCCTGCCGATCGTCATGACGGTCGCCAACCGGGCCATCGGCGCACCCATCAACATCTGGAACGACCACACCGACGCGATGAGCCAGCGCGACTCCGGCTGGATCCAGCTCTACGCCGAGACCAACCAGGAGGCCGCCGACCTGCACGTCCAGGCCTTCAAGATCGCCGAGGCGCTGTCGATCCCGGTGATGGTCTGCATGGACGGCTTCATCCTCACCCACGCGGTCGAGGAGGTCGACCTGCCCGAGCAGGCCGACGTCGACCGCTTCCTCCCGCCCTTCGAGCCCCGCCAGGTCCTCGACCCGGCCGACCCGGTGTCGATCGGCGCAATGGTCGGGCCCGAGGCCTTCACCGAGGTCCGATACCTCGCCCACGACAAGCAGATGCAGGCCCTCGAGCTCATCCCCCAGGTGGCCGCGGAGTTCAAGGAGGTCTTCGGCCGCGACTCGGGCGGACTCCTGCACACCTACCACACCGAGGACGCCGAGACGATCGTCATCGCCCTCGGCTCGGTGCTCGGCACGATCAAGGACGTCGTCGACGAGCGGCGCGCCCGCGGCGAGAAGATCGGCGTCCTGGGCCTCACCAGCTTCCGGCCCTTCCCGCTGGCCGCCGTCGAGGCCGCGATCGGCGACGCCAAGCGCTTCGTCTGCCTCGAGAAGGCCTTCTCGGTCGGCATCGGCGGGATCGTCTCCTCGCACGTGCGGATGGCGATGAAGTCCCACCCGATCGTCAACTACACCGTTGTCGCGGGGCTCGGCGGACGGCCGATCCTCAAGACCTCGCTGCACGACATGCTCGACAAGGCTGCGGCCGACGAACTCGAGTTCCTCACCTTCCTCGACCTCGACCACGAGCTCGTCGAGCGTGAACGGGCCCGGGCCCGATCCGAGCGCCGGTCCGGACCGGCCGCCGAGAACCTGCTGCGCGACCTCGGTGCCGTGCGCGCCACCCCCGTCTGAGGAGAGCCGAGATGACCGAGACCCAGACCAGCTCCCAGGCACCCGAGGCCGGCTTCCACCACGGCATCGTGCCCGAGGTGCTGCACGACGCCCCCGCCTCCAAGCCGGTGAAGTTCTACCAGGTCGGCTCGTTCGCGGTCGGCAACCGACTGCTGCCCGTCGCCGACCGCTCCGTGCAGTCCGACCCCAACCGGGCCAACACCCTCACCTCGGGCCACCGGGCCTGCCAAGGATGCGGGGAGGCGCTCGGCGCCCGCTACGCCCTCGACGCCGCGATGCGGGCGGCGAACGGCCAGCTCGTCGCCGTGAACGCGACCGGGTGCCTCGAGGTCTTCTCCACGCCCTATCCGGAGACCTCGTGGCGGGTGGCGTGGCTGCACTCGCTCTTCGGCAACGCCCCCGCGGTCGCCTCGGGCGTCGCGGCGGCATACAAGGCCATGGGCAAGAACGACATCCGGGTCGTCGCCCAGGGCGGCGACGGCGGCACCGTCGACATCGGCTTCGGTGCCCTCTCGGGGATGTTCGAGCGCAACGACGACGTCCTCTACATCTGCTACGACAACGAGGCCTACATGAACACCGGGGTGCAGCGCTCCGGCGCCACTCCCCCGGCGGCCCGCACGGCGACGACCCAGGCCGTCGGCGACGAACCGGGCAACGTCTTCGGCCAGGGCAAGGACCTCCCCCGGATCGCCATGGCCCACGAGATCCCCTACGTCGCCACGGCGTCGGTCGCGGACCTGCGCGACCTCGAGGCCAAGGTGTTGCGGGCGATGGAGATCCGCGGCGCCCGCTACATCCACGTGATGGTCCCCTGCCCCCTCGGCTGGGGCACCGCCTCGTGCGACACGATCAAGGTGGCCCGACAGGCGACCCAGAGCGGCCTGTTCCCGGTCTTCGAGGCCGAATACGGCGAGGTCGTCGCGTCCTCCCCGATCCGCCGGCTCATCCCGGTCGAGGACTACCTGCGGGGGCAGAAGCGCTACGCCCACCTGTTCTCCCCGAAGCGCCGCCAGGACGTGATCGACCGGCTGCAGGCGCAGGCGGACCGCAACATCCGCCGCTACAACCTGCTGCCCGGGGGCAGCTCGCCCGAACGCGCCGACATCACCGACGCATCCGAACCGCACGACCCCTCGTTCACCACCCAGACGGTCACCACGACCCCGGAGCCGGAGGCCACGGCCTGATGGAGAAGCCCTTCGCGATCACCCTCGACATCGGCTCGAGCCTGGCCAACCGGACCGGCTCGTGGCGGACCGAGAAGCCGCTCTACGTCGACCTGTTGCCGCCGTGCAACCAGGCCTGCCCGGCCGGCGAGAACATCCAACAGTGGCTGTTCCACGCCGAGGAGGGCAACTACGAGGCGGCCTGGCGCCAGCTCACGGTCGACAACCCGTTCCCGGCGATCATGGGCCGGGTCTGCTACCACCCGTGCCAGACCGCCTGCAACCGTGCGGAGATCGACGAGGCCGTCGGCATCAACGCGGTCGAGCGCTTCCTCGGCGACCACGCCCTCGCCCAGGGCTGGAGCTTCGAGCCGCCGACCCAGGAATCCCTGTCCGGCAAGCGCGTGCTCGTCGTCGGCGCGGGCCCCTCCGGGCTGTCCGCGGCATACCACCTGCGGCGGCTGGGACACGAGGTCGTCGTGCGTGACGCCGGGCCGATGGTCGGCGGGATGATGCGCTTCGGGATCCCCTCCTACCGGCTGCCCCGGGACATCCTCGACGCCGAGGTGAAGCGGATCACCGACCTCGGGGTGAGCATCGAGCTCAACGCCAAGGTGACGAGCATCCCCGGGTGCGAGGCGGAGGGCTTCGACGCGATCTTCCTCGCGGTCGGCGCCCACATCGGCAAGCGCGCCTACATCCCCGCCGGCGAGTCGGCCAAGATCCTCGACGCGGTCTCCTACCTGCACGACGTGGAGACCGAGGAGGAGAAGCCGATGCTCGGGCGCAAGGTCGTCATCTACGGCGGCGGCAATACCGCGATCGACGCCGCCCGCACGGCCAAGCGGCTGGGGGCGGAGGAGGCGATCATCGTCTACCGCCGCAACCGCGACAAGATGCCCGCGCACGACTTCGAGGTCGAGGAGGCGCTCGAAGAGGGCATCCTGCTCAAGTGGCTCTCGACGATCAAGCACGTCGACGAGGGCAAGATGGTCGTCGAGAAGATGGAGCTCGACGAGTCCGGATTCCCCCAGCCCACAGGCCAATTCGAGGAGCTCGAGGCCGACTCGCTCATCCTCGCCCTCGGGCAGGAGGCCGACCTCAGCTTCCTCGACGGCCTCGAGGGGATCGCCGTCGACGACGGCGTCGTCCAGGTCGACCGCACGATGATGACCGGTCGCGCCGGCCTGTTCGCCGGCGGCGACATGGTGCCGGCCGAGCGCACCGTCACCGTGGCGGTCGGGCACGGGAAGAAGGCCGCCCGCAACATCGACGCCTACTTGCGCGGCACGGCATACCAGCCGGCGGCCAAGCACGCAGTGGCGACCTTCGACAAGCTCACCACCTGGTACTACGCCGACGCGCCGCACCAGCACCGCGAGCACCTCGAAGGCGCTCGGCGTGCCTCGACCTTCGCCGAGGTCGTCACCGGGCTCACCGAGGACAGCGCCCAGTTCGAGGCCCGTCGGTGCATGTCCTGCGGCAACTGCTTCGCCTGCGACAACTGCTTCGGGGTCTGCCCGGACAATGCGGTGAAGAAGGTCGACTTCGCCAAGGGTTATGCGATCGACTACGACTACTGCAAGGGCTGCGGCATGTGCGTCGCCGAGTGCCCGTGCGGTTCGCTCACGATGGTGCCCGAGGAATAGCCGGACCCACCCCCATGCCGTGCGGCCGGCCCCATCCGGGGCCGGCCGTTAGGCATGTCAGCGGGTGCGGTCGCGCAGCTCGGCCAGGTGGGGGGACAGCGCCGGGTCGAGCCCGAGACCGAGGGCGAGGTAGGTCGCCGCGAAGTCGACGTGGGCGACGAGGTCGGCCAATCGCACGAGCACCGGGCCCGGCTCCGCGGCATACTCGCTCACCCGCACGCCGGCCGCGCGCGCGATCTCGGCGACGGTGGCGGCAAGCGGACGGCCGACCTCGGTCCCACCCTCGGCGGCCCGTTCGGCGGATTCCCGCAGCAGCACGAGCCCGAGTCGCGGGTCGGGCATGCCGTCGAGGTAGGGATCGCGGAAGATGTCGGCGACGACCTCGCCCTCGCCGGCGAGCGCGGCCGCCCCGGCGTCCGTGTAGGGGCCGTCGAGGAGCGCGACGACCTGGGCGGCGGCGTCCGGTAACTCGCCCCACATCGCCGGCACCCGGGCCGTGCGATTGAGCATGGTCGCGGCACGCCGAGCGGCCACCCCCGCCACCGCGCCGTCGCCGAGGACGACCGGGAACCGCTCGGCGAGGTCGACAGCAAGCAGCTTGGCGGGATTGACGAAGCTCTCCGACCCGGGGCGCGCCGCCAGCGCCGCGGCATCGAGCCGGTCGGCGACCTCGCTGAGCAGCGCGGGCGGCGCGGCGACGAGACCGAGGGCGTCCGCGGCGACGAGCACGGGGGTGAGCAACGACCACAACGAGGTCCGGGTCGACGTGAGATCCGGCGGCACGGCGACGTGCAGGCCACGGGCCCGCGCACAGACGTCGGCGAGCGGCGAATCGGCGGTCCCGACGGTGACGATCTCGGCACCTCGGCGGGCCGCCTCCGCGGCCAGCGCGAGGGGCCCGGCGGCCCGACCGGAGTGGGAGACGGCCACGACGAGGTCGAGGGGGCCGACCCACCCCGGCAGCGGCAGATCGTGCCGAGTGCTCACCGGCACCGGGGACCCGGGTTCGGCGAGCAGTTCCAGGACGTCGGGCACGGTCGAGGCGGTGCCCACGGCCGCGACGAGCACGGAGCGTGGTCGTTCGGTCCTGCGCAGCCGGGCCACACCGGCGTCCGCGGCGAGCTCGACCGCATGGCGCACCTGGGCGCCGGCGGTCGCGAGGGCGCGCAACGTGTGGCGACGATCGAGCCGCTCGATCGCGGCCTCGTCGTCGATCCGGGTCTCGTCCAGTTGCGGCACTGCCCGACCTCCTGGCTCAGTCGGGTCGGGTCGCCTCGTCGACGAGCAACACGGGTATGCCGTCCTCGATCCGGTAGCGCAGGCGGCAGCCGGTGCATTCGAGCCCACCCGCGCGGTCGACGAGCGGCTCCCGACAGGCCGGGCACCGGAGGATCGCACGCAGCCACGGGGGGAGCACCGGCTCGGCGATCGGCGGGTCGAGCTCGGGCGTCCCGACACCCGGGCGGCGGATCATCGCCCGATCGGTGGCGACGGCCCCCACGGCCGTCCCCTCGCCGCGCAGGAGGGCGAGCACGGAGTCACGGACCCGCGCCATCGTCGTGGGGTCGGCGGCCTCGACGTTGAGGCGCAGGAGCGGTTCGGTGTTGGACGGGCGCACGTTGAACCACCACAGCGGTGCGCCGAGGTGCCGCACGGTGACCCCGTCGAGCCGGTCGATCTCCACGGGTCCCTGGGCGTGCGCCCAGTCGAGGGCGCGCTGGACGGCCGCGTCGCGCTCGATGACCGTCGAGTTGATCTCGCCCGACGCGGCATACCGCTCGTATGCCGTGACGAGCGCCGAGAGTGGCTCCTGCGCCTCGCCGAGCGCGGCGAGGACGTGCATGGCCGCGAGCATTCCGGTGTCGGCGAACCAGAAGTCGCGGAAGTAGTAGTGCGCCGAGTGTTCGCCGCCGAAGACCGCTGCGGCCGAAGCCATCTCGGCCTTGATGAACGAGTGGCCCACCCGGGTGCGCACCGGCGTTGCGCCGAGCTCGGTGACGAGTTCGGGGACGGCGAGCGAGGTGATGACGTTGTGGACGACCCGGATCTGGCCCGGGTCGACGCCTCGGTCGACCTCCTTGCCGATCTCGCGGGCGGCGACGAGGCCGGTGACGGCGCTGGGGCTCACCGCGATGCCGCGCTCGTCGACGACGAAGCACCGGTCGGCATCGCCGTCGAAGGCAAGACCGAGATCGGCACCGTGGGCGAGCACGGCCGCCTGCAGGTCGCGCAGGTTCTCCGGCTCCAGCGGGTTCGCCTCGTGGTTGGGGAAGGTCCCGTCGAGCTCGAAGTAGAGCGGGACGATCTCCAGCGGCAACGGCGCGAGTCCGGCGGCCGTGCCGAGCACGGCCGGGACGGTGTGCCCGGCCATCCCGTTGCCGGCGTCGACGACGACCTTGAGCCGCCGGCCACCCGACAGGTCGACCAGGCCCCGCAGGAAGAGGGCGTAGTCGGCGAGCACGTCGCGTTCGGTGATGGTGCCGGTGGGAGCGCCCGCGTGGGCGCTCTCGACGCCCGCGTCGAGGTCGGCCTGGGCGAGATCGCGGATGTCGGCCAGACCCGTGTCCTGTCCGACCGGCCGGGCCCCCGCTCGGCAGAGTTTGATCCCGTTGTATTCGGCCGGATTGTGGCTGGCGGTGAACATCGCCCCGGGCACCTCGAGTGCGCCGCTCGCGTAGTAGAGCTCGTCCGTGGAGGTGAGCCCGACGAGCGTGACGTCGATGCCGTGCGCGGCGACCCCGGCGGCGAAGGCCCGGGAAAGGGTCGGCGAACTCGGCCGCATGTCGTGCCCGATGACGACCGAGGCGGCGCCCTCGGGGAGCGCGACCACCCGGGCGAAGGCCGAGCCGATCGCCCGCGACACGCGCTCGTCGAGTTGGTCGGGCACGAGGCCGCGCACGTCGTAGGCCTTGACGAAGTCGGCGAGTCGGGGGGTGGCAGCAGTCGTCACGCCCTGCAGCCTAATGGCGCCCGGGGAGGGTCACGTGCTGCGCAGCACCCGCAGGTGACGTCGCCGCTCGTCCGGGCTCGGCTCACCCACCGGGGGGTATGCCGCGCCGCCCGCGGGTCGGACAGCGACCGGGGCCTGGCTCGCACCGCCTCGCGGTCGGCCGGCCTCCCGCACGGCATCGGCGAGGGCGACGAGGTCGTCGCTCGTGGGAGGCGGGGGGGTGAGGTCGACCGCGAGCCGCACGACGTCCCATCCCCGAGGCGCGGTGAGCCGTTCGGCGTGCTCGGCGCACAGGTCGTAGGTGTGCGGCTCGGCATAGGTCGCCAACGGCCCCAACACCGCCGTCTGGTCCGCGTAGACGTAGGTGAGCGTCGCCACGGCCGGCCGTCGGCACCCGGTCTTGCTGCATTGTCGCGTGAGCCCCACGCGGGCAGCCTAAGCCGCGCGCGGGCTGCGGTCGGGTCGGCGCGCCGGGCGTGCCGGGCGGGGTGGGGGCCCAGGCGTCCGGGACGCACCCGGTGCCCTGGCCCATTAGGGTTGCGCCGTGCCGTCCGCCTCGTCCGCCCGCCCGCGCCGTCGGCACGGGCGCGGTCCCCGTGGGCCGCTCGCGTGGCCGCCGGTCCCGGCGATGGTCACCCGGGCCGAGCGCTTCGACGAGTTGGTCGTCGCGGCGGCCGCCCGGGTCGAACGTGCCTGGGGACGACCGCTACCCGACTTCGACCTCGGCGTCGAGGAGGTCCCGCCGAGCGACCCGGCCCCCTGGGAGCACGAGGAGGTGCCGCTTGGCCGGCTGTTCGCCGCTCAGGGACGCGAGCTGGCGCGGATCGTGCTCTACCGGCGACCGATCGAGACGCGTGCCGAGGGCGAGGGGGAGCTCGAGCTGCTCGTCGGAGAGATCGTCACCGAGCACGTGGCCGCCCTGCTCGGCGTGGACCCCCAGCAACTCGACCCACGGTTCGGTCAGGACTGACGCCCCGGCGTCGACGGCGCAGCTCCCGCACCGGCGTCAACGGCGCAGCTCCCGCACCGGCAGATCGGTCGTGCTCGTCGCCGACGCAAGCACCGGCACGACCGAGACGAGGGTGCCGCCGGGGTCGGTGAGCTCGAGCGTGACGGAGCCGCGCACCGTGCCGGTCGCCGGACGCACCCAGAGGGAGGCCGCGCCGGTGGCGTCCAACGCCACCACGGAATCTGCTGGACCCGAGACGGAGCTCGCGGTGGCCGTGCCGTCGGGCGCGACGAGATAGACGACCGCCGACCAGTCCGTGCCGGTCCCGGCGAGCACGAGGGCGGCGTTCGTTCCCGCAGGGATGGGACTCCCGCCGAGGACGGGGATCGGCGCCGGCGCGGCGAGCCAGGCAAGGTCCGAGGGGCCGTCGCCGGCCGGGCGGCGTTCGGTCAGCACGGACGCGACCAGCGGACGATCGGCGCGGACCTGGACGGCATAGGCGCCAGCGGGGAGCCCGGACAGGTCGATGTCGCGCACGGTGCCCCCGGGGACGCGCACGACCCCATCGGCCGGGAGTGCCTGGGCGGCACCGGAGGTGAGGACACGGGTCTGCACGACGGCCTCGTCGGCACCGGGGACGAGCACGCGCAGCCGGGAGTGTCCGGAGAGCGCGACGGGGATGACGGCCTCGGTCGACGGGCCCGCGGCCGGTCCGACGTCGTCGCGTCCCCGCCCGACCGCACCCTCGATCCACGAGTCCTCGAGGACGGCGACCACCAGGCCACCGGTGGCGGTCACGTGGACGGCCGGGGTCGGCTCACCGGGGGCGAGCGCGTCGACGAGCAGCCCCACCCGACCGTGCGGGGGCACGACGACATGGGTGCCGCCCACGGTGGCGATCCGGCCGGCGCCGCCGAACACCTCGACGTCGACCGTCACGGGGTTCGCCCCGGCGTTGGCGACCAGGAGTCGCTCGCGTCGCGTCGGGTCTCCCCCACCGGCAAGCAACCACGCCTCGGCTCCGGGTGTGGGGCAGGCGGTCGCCACCAGGCCACGATCGTCGGAGTCGCGCCGCAGCCAGGTCTGCACCGCCGCGACGCCGGCGGCGAGCGACCCGACGGCGCGGACCTCCGCGAGGGTCGGACCGGCGAGCGACGCGGAGAGGGTCGCACCACGGGCGGATGCCTCGGCCGGCGCGCTGCCCGTGGACTGCGCGGTGAGCGTGAGTCGACCGGGCTCGGTGCTCGTGCCGATCCCGCCGAGCGCCGCACCGGCCGCGGTCGTCGCGAGCACACTCGTCGTGCCCCCGGTCACGGCGGGGACGCCGGCCACTCCCTCGGTCTCCGGGCCCGGGCAGACGAGTGCGCTCTGGCGCACCGGGACCACGGCGGCCTCGGCCGGCGTCACCGCCGCCGTGGCGCGCAGTTCGATCGTGTGGGGCAGCGCTCCGGCGGTGAGGACGAGGCCCGCCGCCGCAGCCACGACGACCAGGGCCCGGGACGGGCCCGCCCAGCGACTCATCGGAGCCTGCGCGATCGGCGGTTGCCGAACGGGATGGCGAGGAAGATCGCCAGCCCGACGAGGAGTAGCTGCCCGAGGAACCAGCGCGGGGCGGTGGGCGGGAGCTCGACGGCGACGGTCACGGCCCGCGCAGGCAGCGGATAGGCCGGTAGGCCCCCGACCGAGCGGGCCGTCGCGAGGGTGCCGTCCACTCGCACCTGGGCGACTGCGGCCCAGTCCGGGGACTCGGCGACGACGAGCAGGCGGTCGGCCGGACCCGCGGGCAACGCCGCGTCGAGGGTTGCGTGCGGGCCGTCGACGGGGACGCCCTCGATCGGTGCGCCGTTCGCCGCCACGATGCGGACCCGGCCGGGCGCGACGACCTCGGACGGGCGGGTCGCCGAGGCACGGGCGAGCACCCGCCACAGGGTCTGGCCATCGGTGCTGCCCAGCCGGGTGAGACCGCCGGCGGCGTCGAGCGTGCGGGTGAGGTCCTCGCCCGCGCCGTCGCGCACGGAAACGAAACCCACCCCGAGATCGGCGAGCCGGTCGCCGATCGTCGTGGCGGCGGTGCCCGCCGGGTCGCCGGTCGTCGTGGCGGCGGTGCCCGCCGGGTCGCCGGTCGTCGGGAGCTCGGTGCGGCCCGCGGCGAGCGTGGACACGACGGTGCCGATGCCGGGGTCGTGTGGGCGGGTGCCCGGGTCGCGGTCGCGCAGGACGTCACCGGGTTCGGCCCCGACGAGCTGGTATTCGACGACCTCGGTCCCTGGACGCACGACGAGCGTGCGGGCGGCGCCGGGCCCGTTTGCCTGGTCGACCGCCACCGCGGGCACGGCGTCGTGGCCGACGGCCAGGGCGGTGTCGAGCCGGGTCCAGCCCAGCAGGGCACCCGCAAGGAGCACACCGCAGCCAAGCACGGCCAGACCGATGCCGGCGAGCAGACGCGCCGGGCGGCCAGCATGCTCGCGCAGCGCCCGCCCGAGGCCGACCGACCCGAGTAGCGCGAGGGCGAGGATCGCCAGCCACAACGCCTGGGCACCGATCCCGGGCCACGGAGTGGCGGGCACGAACGTGCCGTCGGCTGCCTCGGTCGAGCCGACGACGACTCGGCGAAAGGCGAGGACTGCGGCCAGCCCGAGCAGCGCGAGCAGGGCGAGCGCGCTCACCGCGACGGCGGCGCCACGTGAGCGGGCGCGTCGGGTGAGTGCAGCCACGGCAAGCACGACGAAGGGAGCGGTGAGCAGGACCGGGAGGGTATCGCCGCCGTCCGGCCGGCCGAGGGCCGCGAGCCACCAGCTGACCTCCGGGGCGGGTGCCGCATCGAGCAGACCCGGCCCGGACAGCAGGGTCGAGGGGTCACGCAGGGCGAGCAGCCAGTGGCCCTGCAGGCCGAGCGGCAGGACGAGCAGGAGCAGACCACGTGCCCGGACGCGCAGACCGGGACCCACGACAACGAGCAGGAGGGCCGCGAGCGCGACGGGCACGAGCGAGACCGGCACACAGGCCCCGAGGACCCCGGCGGCCAGCGCGGTCGCGGCCGCCGCCGTGAATGTCGCCCCCGAGGTCGCACACCGTGCGACGCCCGCGAGGACGAGCGGGGCGAGGATGTGGGCGAGGACGACCCCGACGCGGCCGCCGGACACGGCGGCGACGGCGATCCCCGAACAGCCCCAGGCGAGGGCGACGAGGGCACGGGTCCACCGCGCGGGGGTCACCACCCGGCCGGCGAGGTATGCCGTCGCGGTCGCCAACGGCATACCGAGCAGGAGCACCCAGGTGAGCATGACCGAGGCGGGCGATCGCCCGGATGCGACGTAGGGCAGGCGTTCGGCCAGCCAGGACAGGCTCGCGAGGACACCGAGCAGGGGGCTGCCCTCACCCGGTGCGCCGAGGCCCGCTCCGTGCCATGCGTCGCGGAAGGCGTGGAACAGTCCCCCGGAGTCGGTGGCGACCCGGGTGAACTCGCCTCCTACGACACCCGCGCCCTGTGCGTCGAGCAGGCCGTCGAGGAGCGACCCGCGGAAGCCGAGCACGCCGACGGCCACGGCAACCGCCGTGACGAGGACTCCCGGGTTGGTGAGCACCCGTCGCCCGAGCGAGGCGGGCAGCGTCGTGAGGTCCTCGGCCTCCTCGCTCACCGGGCCGGACTCGAGCGCGGTGCCCGCCGTGGCCGTCGCACCGGCCGCGAAGGAGGGCGTGAGCGCCTCCTGCACACGGTCGCCGGTATGCCGCAGGGCCTCCGCCGAGCCGATGAACAGGGTCCCCAGGTCCCGCCGCCGCAGGACCCGCCGACCGCGGAAGGCCCACCGCGCCCGCAGCGAGCTCCACGGGTGGACCAGCGCACCGAGGTCGGCGAGCTCGACCCAGGCATGGGCCGGACGCTTGAGCAGCAACAGCGCGAGCGCCGAGACGAGCGAGCCGACGGCGATCCAGGCCGCCAGGAGGGGGGCCAGCCACGGGGAGCACCGGGTGAGGGCGACCCGCCTGGCGGCGCTGCGCTGAGCACGCCGGAGCGCAAGTGCAGGAGCGTCGTGGGCGTTCGTCGACGCCGTCCGCTCGGCCGCATAGGGAACGCCAGCGGCCCTCACCACCGCGGAGGGGACGACGACCACACGTTCACCCGCCAGTTGGGCGCGCCAGCCCAGGTCGAGGGACGCGCCCCCCGGGCTGGGCGCAGCCGCGAATCCCCCGATCCGAGCGAAGAGGGCACGCCGCACGAGCATCCCGCAGCTGCCCACGGCGAGCACGTCGGTGCGGGTGTCGTACTGCCCCTGGTCGACCTCGCCGAAGGCGGGCTCGCCGACGCGGCGGCCGGCCCGGGTGAGCTGGTGGCCAATCTCGACCAACCGTCGGGGGTTGTCCCATTCGACCACCTTGGGACCGGCCACACCGACCGAGGGCGACCGCCGGACGGCACCCACGAGTCGGGCGAGCGCGTCGGGAGCCGCAGCCGCGTCGTCGGGGCACAACCAGAGCCACTGCGCGTCGGGGTCCACCGGCTCCGCGGTTCCCGCTCGCCGGACCGGTTCGTCGGCGCCGACGAAAATCCCCGTCGGCTCGGGCAGTTGGGCGACCGCTCGGTCCACCGCGGCAGTGAAGGAGAGGGCGGCACCGTCGGCCAGGCGTCGGACGACGAGGTCGGGCACGGCCAGGCGCAGGGCCTCGTGGCCCTCGACGAGGCCGACCGATCCGTCGTCGCTCGCGAGGTCGAGCACGACCAGCCGATCGGGCTGACGGGTCTGGCTGGCGAGCGCGTCGAGCGTGCGCGGGAGCCAGGGTGCGCCGTCGCGCAGCACGAGCACCGCGGTGACATGGGGTCGGACCGGTGCCGTCCGGCGCGCCGCGTGCGGCGGGTCGGACGGCGGCGGGACAGCCACGCTGGGCATCGGGGTCATCGGAGTCGTCGGGGAGGTCACCGGCATGGGCGGTCTCTCCGGGCCATGGCTGGCTGGGGGCGGATCAGACGGCCCGCTTCTTGAGTTTGCGCCGCTCGCGCTCGGACAGCCCGCCCCAGATCCCGAACCGCTCGTCGTTGGCGAGGGCGTATTCCAGGCACTCGACCCGGACGTCGCAGCTGACGCACACCTTCTTGGCCTCGCGCGTCGACCCGCCCTTCTCCGGGAAGAACGCCTCCGGATCGGTCTGCGCGCACAGCGACCGCTCCTGCCAGGAAAGCTCCCCACCTGGCAACTCGTCCATCGGAACCACCAGCAGCTCGTGCATGTCGCCTCCTCGACCCGTCGTTGGCATGCACCCACCCATTCTGCGGAGCGCCCACGACCGCCACCCGGCCGTGAACGACACTGGTGGAATTACACGCGTGTCATACCCGGTTCGTCAAGCCGAGATCTGATATTTATGTCCACTCGCACCGCCCCCCACCCGACTTCTCGGCGTGTCGTGCCGATCCACCGGCGTGTCGCGCCGGTGCCGGTGGCGGCCACGGCCGGCAACGCCGCGCCCGCGGACGCGGGAGAGGTGCGCGGTCCCCGGCTGCAAGACTGCCCCCATGCACGTCACCGCGCTCTCCGGCGGAGTGGGTGGGGCTCGCTTCCTGCGGGGCCTGCTCGCCCATATCGACCGGACTCCCGAGCTGCACGGCTCCACCGTCACCGTCATCGGCAACACCGGCGACGACATCACCCTCTTCGGCCTGCGGGTCTGCCCCGACCTCGACACCGTGCTCTACACCCTTGGCGGCGGCGCGAACGAGCAACAGGGCTGGGGCCGGGCCGACGACACGTATGCCGTGCACGGCGAGTTGACCGCGCTCGGCGTGCCGCCGGCTTGGTTCGGGTTGGGCGACAAGGACTTCGGCACCCATGTGGCCCGTTCCCTCTGGCTCGGGCAGGGGTTCACCCTCAGCGAGGTGACCGCCCGACTGGCCGCCCGCTGGGGACTGCCCGAGCGCGGGGTCACCCTCCTGCCGATGACCGACACCCCCGTCGAGACCCACGTCGTCCTCGACGAGGGAGAGGGTCCGCACGCCGTCCACTTCCAGGAATGGTGGGTCCGGCTGCGGGCCACGGTTCCCGCGGAGCGCTTCGTCGTCGTCGGGATGGACCGGGCCGCGCCGGCGCCCGGGGTCCTCGACGCGATCCGTCAGGCGGACCTGGTCCTGCTCCCCCCGAGCAATCCCGTCGTGTCGATCGGGATCGTCCTGGGCGTCCCCGGGATCCGCGACGCTCTCCGGGGCACCCGGGCGCCCGTCGTCGGCGTGAGCCCACTCGTCTCGGGTCGCCCGGTGCGTGGGCATGCCGATGCCTGCCTGGCCGCGATCGGCGTGGAGAGCACGGCCGCCGCGGTCGCGGCGCTCTATGCCGACTTCCTCGACGGCTGGCTCGTCGACGACGCCGACGCCGGTTCGGTCGACCTGCCCGGGGTGCGGGTGAGCGCCCGCCCCCTGCTCATGACCGACGTCGAGGCGGCCGCCGACATCGCCGGCGCAGCGCTCGACCTGGGGCGCACCGCGGCCGTGCGATGAGCGCACCCGGGGACGGGACCGGCCCAGCGCATGCGGTGACGGTCATGCCGCTGCACGGCATACCGGAGGTGCGCGAGGGCGACGATCTCGCGGCCCTCCTGCTCGCCGCGACGCAGCGGGCCGGGCTGCACCTCACCGACGGCGACGTGCTCGCCGTGTCGAGCAAGATCGCCTCCAAGGCGATGGGCCTGGTGGCCCCGCTCGCGCAGCGCGATGCCGTCATCGACACCGAGACGGTGTCGATCGTCGCCGAGCGGGCCCTGCCCGGAGGGCGGGTCACCCGGATCGTCCACGCCGCAGCGGGTCCGGTCATGGCGGCCGCGGGTGTCGACGCGTCCAACACCGGGGGGCGCGAGATCGTCCTGCTCCTGCCCCGCGACCCCGACGCCGTATGCCGCGCGCTGCACGCCCGGCTCGTCGCCGCCACCGGGGTGACCCGCCTCGGGGTCCTGCTCACGGACACGGCCGGTCGGCCCTGGCGGATCGGCCAGACCGACTTCGCCCTCGGCAGCCACGGACTGGCCGTCGTCGAGGACCTGCGCGGCGGGACCGACGCCGACGGACGGGCCCTGCTCGTGACCACCCGGGTCGTCGCCGACGAGGTGGCCGCGGCCGCCGACCTGGTCAAGGGCAAGACGAGCGCCGTGCCCGCCGCGCTCCTGCGCGGTCTCGGCGAGCACGTGCTCGGTCCGGCGGAGGCCGCGACCGCTCCCGGTGCCCGCTCGCTCGTGCGCCCGCCCGAGGAGGACTGGTTCGCGTTCGGCTCGCACGAGGCGGTCGTGGCCGCCCTCGGGGTCCCCCCGGGCAGCGGACTGAATGCCGCGACGCCGCTGCGCCCGGCCGGCCATGGCATCGAGGCGGCGGAGGCGCGGATCCGTCGGGCGATCGGCCCGGCCTTCCTGCCTCAGCTGGACCCTTGGCAGGCCGGGGTGGAGCTGCACGTGCCGGAGCGGGGTGACTGGATCGAGTTCACGGGCGGTGACCCCTTCGCCGTCGGACTCGTGACCGCTCGGGTGCTCGTCGCCCTCGCGGGCGAGGGTGTGCCCCACCGGATCGCCTCCCAGGAGACGACCGCGGGGCAATGTCGCGTGCGGCTCGTGCCGCGCTCGGTCGACTGAACCCACCAGCCGGACCCCGGGCCGGGCGACGGCCCGAGCCGCGGCGCTCCGTCAGCGCGGCAGATGCGTCCGGGGAGCCATTCGCGGCCCCCGCCGGGGATGGCCGTGCCCAGCGAGCTCGAGCAGCCGCTGCACCCGGTAGCGATGCCCGGCATAGGGCTCGAGCAACTCGGCGAGCCCGTCGTCGTCGAGCTCGCACCGGACGAGGGTCCAGCCGATCGAACGGGCCACGTGGTAATCGCCGAAGCTCACCGCGTCGGCATCGCCCCACGCGCGCTGGGCCACCTCGGCGGCGGTCCACCGGCCCACCCCCGGCACGCTCTGCAGCGCGGCCCGCGCCTCGACGGGCGATCGCCCGGTGAGCCGTTCGAGGGAGTCGGCCACCCGGCATACCCGCTGGACGGTGCCCGAGCGCGCGGGGTCGACGGGAGCGCGCAACCACTCCCACGACGGTATGCCGCGCCACCCGGCCGCGTCGGGCGGCACGAGCAGCCCCCGCTCGCCGGGAGGCCCGGGAGCGCGTTCGCCGAACCGGCGCACGAGCCGGGCCCGGCCGGCGAAGGCCTCCTGGCCGGTGACCTTCTGCTCGATGATCGCCGGGACGAGCACGTCGAGGACGAGCCCGCCGCGGGGCACCCGCCAACCGGCGAACCGGCGCGCGGCCTGCGCGAGCGGAGCGTGCAGCGGGACGAAGCCCGCAGGGTCGTCGTGCTCGCCGAGCAGGTTGGGTGCCTGGTCGAGCGCCCACTGCGCACCTGGGCCCCAGGCCCGCGCAGTGATCTGGGAATCCCTCGGGACACAAGTGAATTCGACGGACGCCGGGCCGGTCGGGGTCCGCATCGCCCGGGTGATCGCGCCGCTGGCCCCCATCTCGAAGCAGGGGTCGCCACCCCCGCGGCGGAAGGCCGCGAGCGTGGCGCCAAGCTGCAACGGCCGGGCGCTGCGCCAGCTGCGTTCGAGCGCGTGCTCGGGCCCGGCGACCATGGCGCGACTCTAGTGGCGCCCGGTGACGGGGGCTGGCGGGCAGGGCGGCCGGAGTGCCGGGTCAGCCCTTCTTGACCGGATAGCCGAGCACCGGGCCACGCTTGGCGACGAGCTCGTCCATCGCCACCTGCATGGTGTCCTGGACCCGGCGGGCGAAGCGCTCGGGGGTCTCGCCCGCCTCCGGGGTGAGCTGGGGAAGCACCCGGGTCTCCATCCGCACCGGGAGCGGGAGATAGGGCGGCGGCCCGCCGGCGGTGAGCCCCCAGGGCAGCGACACCGAGACCGGGAAGGTCTTGAGACCGGGCACCTTGTTGAGCCGCAGCTTGCGCATGAGGCCGGCCCCGTTGGTCACGACGAAGGCCCCAGTGGCCGCGCCTGCGGTGACGATCGGCACGATGGGCGTGCCCTCGTCCATGGCCATCCGGGCGAAGCCGCTGCGCCCGAAGAAGTCGACCTTGTTGCGGTCGCGCCACGCCTTGCCTGTGTCGTAGTCGCCGCCGGGCGCGACCGAGACGTGGTGCCCCCGGGCGACCGCGTCGGAGAAGGTCTTGCGACTGGCCGGCTGGCCGCCGACCTCCTCCATCGCCTTGCCCATCTTCATCTTCCAGTTGAGGTCGTGCATGAGCGTCGTCACGGGCAGCTTGCGGTCCAGCCAGCCCAGGCTCGCGAAGAGCGCGAAGACGCCCGGGTCGGTCATCGTGCCGAAGCCGTGGTGACCGACGATGAGGCAGGGCTTGCTCATGTCGCCCGGGTCGCCGCTGATCGTCCACCCGTGGTATCGCTTGATCACCGCCGCGCACACCTCGAAGAACTGCTGCTGCCTCGGGTAGTCGGTCTGCGTCTCGGCCATGGACCGAGTTTCGCACCGCCGCGTCCACCCCCGACAGGTGGTTCCCGCCTCCCGGAATGGCCGTCGTATCCTGGCGCGCGTGCCCCCCTCGGACCGAACCCCCCAGCCGGCCGCCGTGCTGGCCGCGCTCACCCGGACCGACGCCACCGCGCCCCGACTCACCTTCTACGACGACGGCACCGGGGAGCGCATCGAGCTCTCGGCGACCACCCTGTCCCGGTGGGTGGCCAAGGCGGCCGGGCTGCTGCGCGACGACGCCGACGCCGGCCCCGGCACGAGCCTCGGCCTCGACCTGCCCGCCCACTGGCGGGCGACCTATTGGGCGGTCGCGGGATGGTCGGTCGGCGCGCTCGTCCTCGTCGGGCCGAGCGCCGGCGCGGCCGACGTCGTCGTCACCACCGATCCCGCGCTCGCCGCGTCGGTCGTCGCCGACGGCCGGTATGCCGTGCTCGTCACCCTCGCGGCGCTCGCCCGCTCGCACCCGGACACGCCCGCGGGTGTCGTCGACGAGGCACGCGAACTGGCTTCCTATCCGGACCGATTCCACGCTCCGCCGCCCGGCGGGACGGAACCGGCGTGGCGCATCACGGATGGCGGACCCGAGGAGGCGGGCGACACGGCATACGGGGAGCTCGTCGACCCGTCCCGGCACTCGCGCGGCTGCCGGGCGGTGTTGCCCGACCGGCTCGCGCCGATGCTGCGCGAGGCCCTCGACGTGTGGGCCGTCGACGGATCGGTCGTGCTCGTCCACGACGGCCGCGACGCCCAGACTGACCGACTGGCCGCCGAGCGCGTGACCCTCGACCTTCGCTGACCCGGCGAAGGACGACCTGACTCAGCCGTCGAGGTCGACCCGGAAGTCGGGTTCGGTCGCCGCGCGGACCTCCTCGAGGGTGACCCCGGGGGCGAGCTCGCGCAGGACGAGGCCGTCGTCGGTGACGTCCATGACAGCGAGGTCGGTGATGATCCGGTGGACGACCTGCTTGCCGGTGAACGGCAGCGTGCACTCGGAGACGATCTTGTGGGTGCCGTCGCGGGCCACGTGCTCCATGAGGACGATGACGTGCTTGGCACCGTGGACGAGGTCCATCGCCCCGCCCATCCCCTTGACCATCTTGCCGGGGATCATCCAGTTGGCGATGTCCCCGCGTTGGGAGACCTGCATCGCTCCGAGGATGGCCGCGTCGACCTTGCCGCCCCGGATCATCCCGAAGCTCGTCGCCGAGTCGAAGAAGCTCGCGCCCTTGCGGACCGTGACGGTCTCCTTGCCGGCGTTGATGAGGTCGGGGTCCTCGTCGCCGTCGACCGGGTAGGCGCCGACGCCGAGGATGCCGTTCTCGGACTGCAGGACGATCTCGACGTCGTCGGCGACGAAGTTGGGCACCAGCGTGGGGAGCCCGATGCCGAGGTTGACGTAGTCGCCGTCCTTGAGTTCACGCGCGGCGCGGGCCGCCATCTCCTCGCGGGTGAGGGCCATCAGAAGTCTCCGTCCATGCTCTCGAGGTCCTCGGAACCGGCACCGGCCGGGACGACGCGCGGGCGCACCGTGCGTTTCTCGATCCGCTTCTCCCGCACCTGGGCCCGGCTGATCGGCAGCACCCGCTGGACGTAGATGCCGGGCAGGTGGATCTTGTCGGGGTCGAGTTCGCCCGCGTCGTAGAGGTGCTCGACCTCGGCGATGCAGACCCGGCCCGCCATCGCGGCAAGCGGATTGAAGTTGCGGGCCGACTTGTGGAAGATGAGGTTCCCGTGCCGGTCGGCGACGGTCGCCCGGACGAGCGAGAAGTCGGCGACGATCGCCTCCTCCATGACGAATTCGTGCGGCCGGCCGTTCCAGTCGAAGCGTCGCACCTCCTTGGGTGGCGAGGCGATCTCGACCGAGCCGTCGGCGGCATACTTCCAGGGCATCCCGCCCTCGGCGACCTGGGTGCCCACGCCGGTCTGGGTGAAGAAGGCCGGTATGCCGGCTCCGCCCGCACGCAGCCGCTCGGCAAGGGTGCCCTGCGGGGTGAGCTCGACCTCGAGCTCGCCCTGGAGGTACTGCCGGGCGAACTCCTTGTTCTCCCCCACGTAGGAGGAGACCATCCGGCGGATCCGCCGGTCCTTGAGCAGGATGCCCAGCCCCCAGTCGTCGACCCCACAGTTGTTGGAGAACACCTCGAGCCCGTCGACGCCTGCCTCGTGGAGGGCCTGGATGAGCACCGACGGTATGCCGCACAGCCCGAAGCCGCCGACGGCGAGGGACATGCCCGCGGAGATGCCCGCGATGGCCTCGGCGGGCGTGGAGACGACCTTGTCCATGTGCCCGACTCTAGCGGCGTGGTGCCGATGCGGGACCCTCCGCCGGAAGGCTGCCGTCCGATCCGTGGGCAAGGAAATTCGCGGTTAATCGGCGGTGAACGGCACACTTGCGTCGTGCCACGCCTGGATATTCCGCAGCTCATGCCAGGGCTCGTCGCGCTGCGCCGCTTCGACCGGTCCGCCCTGCCCGGCGACATCGCCGCCGGGCTGCTCGTGGCGGCCCTCGCGATACCGCAGGCGCTCGGCTACGCAGCCGTCGCCGGAGTCCCCGTGCAGGTCGGGCTCTACTCCATCCCCCCGGCCCTGCTCGCCTATGCGATCTTCGGATCCTCGCGGGTGCTGTTCATGGGACCGGTGTCGACCGTCTCGGTGCTGTCCGGGTCGGTCGTCGGCGTGCTAGCCGACGGCGACACCGCACGCGCGGTGAGCCTCACTTCGAGCCTGTCGATCGTCGCCGGGATCGCCCTCATCGCCATCGGCCTGCTGCGGCTCGGGTGGGTCGCCCAGTTCCTCAGCGAACCCATCGTCACCGGCTTCGTCACCGGCCTGGTCGTCCTCATCGTCGCCGGCGAGATCCCCTCGCTGCTGGGCCTGCCCGCGCCGAGCGGAGCCCTGCTCGACCGCCTCTGGGCCATCGCGCTGTCGGTCGGGCGAGCCCAGCCGACGACCGTCCTGGTCGGGGCGGCGGCCCTCGTCCTGCTCTTCGGCGGATCCAAGCTCGCACCCCGCCTGCCGTGGTCACTTCTCGCGATCGCCGGCGGCATCCTCGCCTCCCACCTGTTGGGACTGCGGGCCGCCGGTGTCGCCGTCGTCGGCACCGTGCCCGATGGGCTCCCCCTGCCCACCCTCCCGCGCATCGCCCTCGCCGATCTGCCCAACCTCATCACCGGCGGCTTCGCTCTCGCCGCGGTCGGTATCGCGGAGGGTTTGGCGGCGGCCACGACCTTCGCGCCCAAGGGCAAGGACGACCGGCTGCGCGACGACGCCGAGTTCATCGCCAACGGCGCCGGAGACATCGCCTCCGGGATCTTCGGCGGCATGGGAGTGGGCGGCAGCCTCTCCAAGACCGCCGCCGTCGTCCGCTCCGGCGGGAGCAGCCAGGTCTTCGGCATCGCCGCCGCCGTCGTCGCCATGCTCGTCCTCGTCTTCGCGGCCGGCCTGCTCACCCCGCTGCCCAAGGCGGCCCTCTCCGCGGTCGTCGTCCATGCCGTGTGGGGGCTGGTCCACCCTCGCAAGTTCGTTCGCTACCGCGCGATCCGGCGCAACGACCTGTTCGCGGCCATCGCGGCGCTCATCGGGGTCCTGCTCGCCGGTCCCCTCAACGGCCTGCTCATCGCGATCGGGCAGTCCCTGCTCGGCCTCATCTACCGCTCGATGCAGGTGAACATCGACGAGATGGGCAAGGTGCCAGGTGAGAAGGCGGCCTGGGGTTCGGTCGCCAACGACCCGGCGCGCCGGACTGTCCAGGGGATCTGCGTGCTGCGTCCGGACGGTCCGCTGTTCTGGGCCAACTCGGCCCAGGTGGTCCGCCGGGTGAACCAGCGGGTCGAACGCCGCCCCGGCACCCGCGCGGTCGTCCTCGACCTCGAGGCGACCAACCAGCTCGACACGACGACCGCCGAGCACCTCATCGAGTTCGTCCTGGACATGCGCGCACGGGGGGCCGAAATCTACCTCGTGCGCGTCTTCGGCAACGTCAAGGGTGTCCTGCAGCGGGCCGGCGTACTCGACCTGCTCGGCGAGGACCGGATCTGGCACTCCATCTCGGCGGGAGTCAAGGCCGCCAAGTCCGACCTGGTCGAACGGCGTCGCTACGAACAGACCGGTGGCGAGGACTACTGGGATCCCTACGAGGAGGCGGCCGAAGATCTGCTGCTCGGCGACGAGGGCCCGGAGCGGATCTTCACCCGGGAGGTCAACACCGCGGATGCAGGACCGGGCGCAGGCTTCGAGGAGTTCCTCGGCGAGCTGGCGGCCGTCGACGGCCACTCGTCGCTCGACCTGGGGATGGACGACCCCTACGACGCGCCCGCTCCGGGCGGCTCCCCACGGACGCCGGACGCGGTACCGCCGTCGCTCTCCGTGCCTCTCCCAGCCCAGAGCTCGCCCGCAGGCACCGGCGGGCCTGGCGAGCCGAACGGACATGGCGAGCCGAACGGACATGGCGAGCCGAACGGACATGGCGGACGCGCCGGGCAGGACGGACCGGGTGGCCATGGCGGTCGCCACGGGAAGAAGCACCACTGACCGGGACCGACCACGCACCTGAGACCACGCCCCCAGCGACAGCATGGCGTTCAGTCCGGCCGCGACCGCCTGTTCAACGCGAGGTAGACGAGCCGACGCGCGGTGGCCAGCCCCCGCGCCATGAGCCGCCCGCTCACGAGGTCGCCGCGGCTGAGCAGGCCGGGCACCCGCTCGGCGAGCGCGTCGTGGAAGGCGAGCACCTGCGCGGCTTGTTGGTCGGCCAGCTCGACGCTCCACTGGCCGGGACTGATCCGGAAGGACGCGAGGCTGAGCGGCAGGGCGTAGAGGTCGCCTCGGAGCAGGACGAGCGCGTAGGTCGCCTCGTCGATGACATAGGGGTAGTCGGCCCACCACCCTCCCACGGCGAGCAGGTCGACTCGGCGGAAGAGCACCGTCGCCGGTTCGCCGAAGATGTTCGTGCCGACCCGGACCGCACGCCGGATCGCGGACCGACCCTGGTGGCGACCGGTGATCCGCGTCATCCCGCGGCCCCCGGCGATCCTGCGCCCCGTGGTGTCGACGAGATCCCTGCGCGCGCAGACGAGGACTACCCCCGGGTGGGCGTCCATCGCCGCCACCTGCTCGGCCAGGCAGGTCGGATGGACGAGATCGTCGCCGCAGACGAGTTTGACGAACTCACCCCGGGCGCGCGCGGTGACCGCCGCCCAGTTGGCCGGCGCGCCTCCACCGGCTGGGGTCTGCCAGAGGGTCACCCGTGGGTCGGCGGCGAAGCGTTGGAGCGCCTCCCACGTCCCGTCGGTGGAGCTGTGGTCGGCGACGAGGAGTTCGAAGTCCTCGAAGGTCGAGGCGAGGATCGACTCGATGGTCGCCTCGACATGGCCCACGTTGTGGTACGTCGGCACGACCACCGAGACCCGCGGGACCCGCGGGCTCACCGTCCGGCACCACCTTCGGACCGGCCCCCGCCGGCGCTGTCCCGGTCGGACCGCCGGAAGGAGATGTGCTTGTGCCCGAAGAAGCTCGTGGCCGCGATGACGACGAGGACACATGCCTGGGCGAGGACCGACGGGAACCCGGCGGCGAGCGAGAGGAGGTTGAGCAGGACCCAGTTGAGTCCGAGCATGACGAGGTTGACGCTCTCGAACCGGGCCAGGTCCCGCCACACGTGGCCGCGCACGCGGAAGACGAGCCGACGGTGCAGGACGAAGGCGACGAGGACGGACACGACATGGGCGCACGCGAGGGTCGCGGTGTTGTGCGCGACCACGGTCCAGGCCGGGGCGAGCCCGGCGAAGACCCGGTCGAAGGCGACGAACGCGGCGAACCCGAATGCCGTGTTGAACGCGCCGACCCCGAGGAAGGACACCCGCGGGTCGCTCATCGTCGAGCGCAACGCACTCGAGCGCCCGATGCGCCCGGTGCGCCCCGTGCTGCCCGACACCGGGGTTCCGGGCGCTGGGGACGGGGGGGCAGGCATCCCGTCCTGGGGGGCTGGGTCGAGGCTCGACATCGCTGGCCAAGTCTAGATGTGCCGGGCTCCCACGGCCGTGCATGCGAGACTTGAGGGCCAGCCACACCCTCTCGTCCCTCGTTGGAGGTCCACGTCGTGAGCGACACCGAACACGACGAGCCGCGCCTCATCCCCGTGCGCCGCCCGCCCGACCGACCGTCCGGGGTCGGCACCCGGCCGGTCGGCGACCCCCGCGAGAGCCCGATCGTCGTCGACACACGGCGCAAGGTCCGGCTCCGGCACGAGAACCCCGCCACGCCCGCCACGCCCGCCGTGCCCGGCGCGGCGCGACCGGCCGGTGGCACGGCATACGGCGTGGGCAGTGCGGGCAGGGGCAGTGCGGGCGTGGGCAGTGCGGGTGGGGGCAGTGCGGGTGGGGGCGGAGCACGCGGCGGTGCCGGTGGTCGCCCTCCGGCAGCGCCCGACCAGGGGTATGCCGCCCCGAGGCGCCCGAGCGCGCGCGTGCGGCGGCGGCGGGTCGCGGCGGTGCTCGTCCTGCTCGTGCTCGGCTGGATCGCCTTCATGGTCGGGGTGCCGATGACCGCCTGGGGCAAGGTCGAGCGGGTCGACAACGCTCCCGCCCAGCGAGCGGCAGCCGGTAAGGGACACACCTACCTGCTCGTGGGATCCGACAGCCGCGAGGGACTCACCGCAGCCGAGGCGGCCGCGATCGGCGTCGACACGGTCGACGTCGGCAAGCGGACCGACTCGATCATGCTCGTCCACCTGCCCGACTCGGGCAAGCCGGTGCTCATCTCGGTGCCGCGCGACTCCTACGTCGCCATCGCCGGGCATGGGTCCAACAAGATCAACGCGGCCTTCGCCTTCGGTGGCCCCAAGTTGCTCACGCAGGCCGTCGAGACCGCGACCGGAGTGCGGATCGACGGCTACCTGGAGATCGGCTTCGGAGGTTTCGCCCGGGTCGTCGACAGCGTGGGCGGCGTGGAGATGTGCCCCGCGACCGCGATGAAGGACAGCGACTCGGGGCTCGACATCCAGGCCGGTTGCCAGCTGATGAACGGGCGGACGGCGCTCGCCTACGTCCGCGACCGGCACAGCGACCCCCGCGGCGACCTCGGTCGGGCCGAACGTCAGCGACAGTTCCTCGCGGCGATCATCAAGAAGGCCGCGAGCCCGTCGACGGCCCTCGTGCCCTGGCGCTACAAGGGCTTCGCCGATGCCGCGGCCGCCGGACTCGTCGTCGGTGGCGACACCTCGCTCAGCGACGCGGTCGCCATCCTCCAGGCGCTGCGGTCGGTCGGAAACGGCGACGGGATCTCCCTGCAGGTGCCGGTCGCCGACCCCAACTACTCGGTCAAGGGCGTGGGCTCGGTCGTCAAGTGGGACGAGGTCAAGGCCAAGGCGCTGTTCACCGCTCTGCGCACCGGGCAGCCGCTCACCGCGGGCTGAGGGCGCTCACGACCGTTGCGCGCTCGGCCCTCAGCCGAGGATCTGGCGGGCCATGACGATCCGCTGGATCTGGTTGGTGCCCTCGTAGATCTGGGTGATCTTCGCGTCGCGCATCATCCGTTCGACCGGGAAGTCGCGGGTGTAGCCCATCCCGCCCATGAGCTGGACGGCGTCGGTCGTCACCTTCATCGCCATGTCGCTCGCGAAGCACTTGGCGGCCGCACCGAAGTAGGACAGGTCGCGGTCCCCGCGCTCGGACTTGCTGGCGGCGGCGTAGACGAGCTGACGGGCGGCCTCGAGGTGCATCGCCATGTCGGCCAGCATGAACTGGACCCCTTGGAACTCGGCAATGTGCTTGCCGAACTGCTCACGCGCCTTCACGTAGCCGACGGCCTTGTCGAGAGCACCCTGGGCGACCCCGACCGCCTGCGCCCCGATGGTGATCCGGGTGTGGTCGAGGGTCCGCAGGGCGAGCTTGAGCCCCTCGCCGCGCGCGCCGACGACCCGGTCGCCGGGAATGACGCAATGGTCGAAGAGCAATTCGCGCGTGGGGCTGCCCTTGATGCCGAGCTTGCGTTCCTTGGCCCCGAAGCTGAAGCCCTCGTCGCCCCGCTCGACGACGAAAGCCGTGATGTTGGCACCCCGACGGCCCTCGGGCTCGGTCACGGCCAGCACCGTGTAGTAGTCCATCTCCCCGGCATTGGTGATCCAGGCCTTGTGTCCGTCGAGCACCCAGGAGCCGTCGGCCTGTTCGGTGGCCGTACATTTCATCCCGGCCGTGTCCGACCCGGCCTCCCGCTCGGACAGCCCGTAACAGAAGCCGGACTTCCCCTCGGCCATGGGGGTGAGGTACCGGTGTTTGAGCTCCTCGCTCCCGCCGAGGATGAGCGGCATACTGCCGAGCTTGTTCACCGCGGGGATGAGGGAGCTGGACACGCAGACCCGGGCGACCTCTTCGATGACGAGGCAGACGGCGAGTGCGTCGGCACCGGCACCGCCGTATTCCTCGGGCACGTGGGGGGCGAAGAAGTCCGACGCGACGAGCGCATCGTGCGCCTCCTGCGGATAGCGCGCGTTCTCGTCGCAGTCGGCCGCGTAGGGCTCGATCTGCGCCTCGGCGAGCTCGCGCACGGCCGCGCGCAGCTGACGGTGGGAGTCGGACAGCTGGAAGGCGTCGAAGTCGGGGTTCACGGGTCCGAAAATACCCCCCGGTATGCCGTGCACCCACCTCCTGCGGCCGGATTCACTTGTCGCGGCTGGGGAAGACCCGCGCCGCGCGCAGCGTTCATCGAGACACGGGCTTGCCGGCCCACGGCGCCCAAGGAGGTCCGGGCATGAAGGCGGTCTGGTGCGGCGAGGTGATCGCGCAGAGCGAGGACACGGTGGTCGTCGAGGGCAACCACTACTTCCCCTCGTCGGCCCTGCGCCGGGAGCTCGTGCGCGATTCCGACACCCACACGGTCTGCCCGTGGAAGGGCACCGCGAGCTACTACAGCCTCGAGGTCGACGGCGAGCGCAACATCGACGCCGTGTGGTTCTATCCCGACCCGAAGCCGGCGGCCTCGATGGTGGCCGGCAGAGTCGCCTTCTGGAAGGGCGTCGTCGTCACCGACTCGTGAGCCGGTTCAGCCCGGCTCAGCCGATTCAGCCGGCTCAGCCGGCCAGACCGGCCGAGACGCCGGTCATCTGCTCGCACCGCTGCCACAGCCGACGCTGCACCTCACGGTCGCGCGAGGCTGCGCTCGACCCGACGACCCGCGGCGCCCCGGTGAGCTCGCCCGGTCCCGAAGGCCCGACGTAGCTGCCGGTCGGCAGGTCGGCAGCGGTCGCGGCGTGGAGCAGCGGCCGGGCTCCCCCGGCGGCGTCCTGCGCCACCCGGACTCGTTGGAGCAACCACTCCCCCGGTGCGGGCAGCGCGAGCGCCGTATGCCGCTGCAGGTGGGTGATCGCATAGCCGGGGTGGGCGGCATACGAGCGGGCGGGTGAGCCGGCGAGGACGAGCCGGCGGGCCAACTCGTAGCCGAGCATGAGGTCGGCGAGCTTGCTCGCGCCGTAGGCGGTCCACCGCTCGTAACGGCGTCGCTCGTAGTCGGGATCCGCGAGGTCGATCCGGCCGAGCCGGTGCATCTGCGAACTCACCCACACGACCCGGTCGCGCACCTGCGGCAACAGTGCCGCGGTGAGCGCGAACGGGCCGAGGACGTTGGTCGCCCAGTGCAGCTCGTGCCCGTCGACGCTGCGTCGCGGCGGCACGCCCATGATCCCCGCGTTGTTCACCAGGACGTCGATCGGCCTGTCGCGCAGCGTATTTGCCAGCTCGGCGACCGAGTCGAGCGAGGACAGGTCGACCCGGGCGACCTCGGTGCTGCCCGCGCCCCGTCCCACCGCGGAAGCAGCCGCCTCGCCCTTGGCGACGTCGCGACAGGCGAGCACGACGTGCGCACCCCGCGAGACGAGCGTCCTGGTCAGCTCGAGGCCGAGCCCGCTGTTGGCGCCGGTGACGAGCACCGTCCGCCCGCTCTGGTCACCGACGTCCTGCACCGACCACGCCGACCTCATCGCTGGTCAGCCCCGCAGGTGCGGCATGACGCCCCGCTCGAAGACCCCGATCCCCGTCGTGTCGTAGGCGGCCTCGGGGAAGTAGACGATCGCGTAGCCGAGGCCCGCCTTGGCGTAGTCGGCGAGGGTCTGGGTCACCTGTTCGGGGGTACCGGCCGTGCCGGCGGCCCGGAAGCCGGCCGCCTCCTTGCGTGCGGCGGCCTCGGCGATCCCGGCGCGCACGCGCAACGCGACGTATTCCTCGATCCGCTCGTCGACCTCGACGTGGGTCTCACCGATGAGCACGTTGAAGTTGGCCGAGCGGACGATCTCGGACTCGTCCCGCCCGAGCGCGGTGCAGTGGTCGCGCAGGATCGCGTCCTTGCGGGCGAACTCGGCGACGTCGCCGAAGAAGTTCGTGTAGTCGGCATACTGCGCGGCGATTTTGAGGGTCACCTTCTCGCCCCCGCCGGCCACCCACATGGGTATGCCGTTGCGCGGGCTTCCCGGGTGGCTCGTGCCCTGCAGCGGGCGGGGGGCGCAGATCGCCCCGTCGACGGTGTAGTAGCTGCCCGCGTGGGTCGCGCGGCCCTGGGTCCACATCTGGCGCATGATCTCGACGCCGTCGCGGAGCATCCCCAGCCGGTCACGCGCCGCCGGGAAGCCATAGCCGTAGGCGCGCCACTCGTGCTCGTACCAGCCCGCGCCGATGCCCATCTCGACCCGGCCGCCGCTGATGACGTCGACGGTCGCCGCGACCTTGGCCAGGTAGGCCGGGTTGCGGTAGGCCATGCACGTGCACATCTGACCGAGCCGGATCCGCTTGGTGGAGGCGCCGAAGGCGGCCATGAGCGACCACGCCTCGTGGGTCGCCTCGTCCGAGGGGGTGGGCACGGTGTGGAAGTGGTCGTAGACCCAGAGCGACTCCCACGCGTGGTTGGAGTCGAAGCGGCGGGCCAGCCCGTCCATCACGCCCCAGTGCAGTTCCGGGTCGACGCCGACGAGGTCCATCCGCCAGCCCTGGGGGACGAAGGCACCGAACCGCATGTCCTGCTCCTTGCTCGGGATCCGGAGGATGCCGTCATCATGTCACTCCGCCGCGTCGTGTGAGACTTGCCCGATGGCGTCCCACCTCAACGACCCTGGCCTCGTCCGCGAGTTGCTCCTGCACCCCGGAACCTGGGCGGTGGTCGGACTGTCGGACGCGACTGGCCGCACGGCATACCGGATCGGTCGTTTCCTGCGGACCGAGCTGGGGCAGCGGGTGGTGCCGATCCACCCGCGGGCGCCGTTCCAGCCGCCGGTGTTCGGCGAGGCGGGTCATCCCGCGCTCGCGGGGGTGCCCGACGGGGAGCGGGTCGAAGTCGTCGACTGCTTCGTCAACTCGGGGCTCGTCGGCGCGGTCGTCGACGAGGCGATCGCCCAGCGGCACCGGCTGGGGATCCGGGCGGTGTGGCTCCAACTCGGGGTCGTCGACGAGGCCGCAGCGGCCCGGGCTCGTGCGGCCGGCCTCGTCGTGGTGATGGACACCTGCCCGGCGATCGAGTACCCCCGGGTCGGCCCGCCCTCCTGACCGCGCTTCCGGCCCGGCGCCCCCGCGCCCCCGCGCCTTTATCGGGTCACCCGATAAAGGCGCGCTTGACCCGAGAAGGTTCCTCGGGTCAAGCGCACAGTTGTCGGGTCAAGCAAGGGGTATGCCGCGTTGCTCAGGCCACGCGGTCAACGCCGGCCAGCGCCCGCCGCACCCGGCGGACCACCAGGCCCGGGGTGACGATCTCACGGACGATGAGCCGCTCGACGAGCCAGCCGAGCCGTCGGATTCGGTCCTCACGTTGCTTCTCGGCGATGACCACCTCGCTCGGCGCCAGGCCGGATCGGTTGCCGGCGGAGTACTTCACCAGCCCGTCGATCTCGAGCAACAGGTTGGTCCCGTCGACTCGCAGGTCCGCGAAGGCGAACGGCTGCCCCGACGACGGCGAGAGGATCGGGAACTGGGTGGTGAGTTCGAGCCCGGCCGTCGCGAGCAGAACCCTGACCACGGTTTCCGGGGCGGATTCCGCGCCCGGATCGACATGGGACAGTGCGGCCGTGAGCATGCTCGAACGCGGCCAGCCGTGCGCCCGCCGGGCCGCTCCCGCCAAAGTGGCCCGGTCCACGAGCCCGACCCGCAGCGCATGGTCCATCGCGACCACGCCTGCCATCATCCCGTGGTCGAGCGTGTGCAGCACCAACGCAGTCGCGATGTCCGCGCGCGGGCCGTCCGGCGAGACGTGCACGGTTCCCCGACGGGGACGCAGCACGAGCGATTGGGTCAGCACCTCGTGGTCGAGCACCGCACGGTTGAGCCAGGCGCGCTTCAACGGCACCGACCACATGGGGATCCCTTCGGCGACCAGGGCGCTCGCCCCGTCGAGGGCGGCGTCCGGGTATCGCAACAGGGCAGCTCGCGCAAGCGCTCGGTGGCGACCCTGCGCGGTCTCGAGGATCGGGTCGGGCACGGCGAACATCCCGCGCCCCAGCCGGACGACGGCCTGCTCACGCACGAGTCCCGACAGCGCCCGCGAGTCGAAGCCCAGGCCCGCCGCCTGGGCGGAGGTGAAGACCCCCGCCTGGCCGGCGCCGAGCTCGAGCAAGATCGATCGCATGCCGTGACAATGGTCGGCCCGGACGACCCTCGCCAGGGCTGGCTCGGTGGCTGTGGACGACCGCTCGCCTGCGCGAGGGGCTGTGGACGATCCGGTATGCCGTGTGGTCACCGGGCTCGACCCGACAAAGGTGCGCTTGACCCGAGGAGACTCCTCGGGTCAAGCGCACCTTTATCGGGTCACCCGATAAACTGCGCCGGCCTCAGGGGTGGGCGGAACGAAGCGCTGCGCCCTTGGCCTTGGCCTGGTCGCGCAGGCGACCTTGGAAGGCGACCATCTCCGACCGGATCCGAGCGGCCTGCGGGTCGTCCCCGCTCGCCAGGATGCGCACGGCGAGCAGGCCGGCGTTGCGGGCCCCACCGACCGACACGGTCGCCACCGGCACGCCTGCGGGCATCTGGACGATGGACAGGAGCGAGTCGAGTCCGTCGAGGTGGGCCAACGGCACCGGCACGCCGATCACCGGCAGCGGGGTCACCGCGGCGAGCATCCCGGGCAGGTGGGCCGCTCCCCCGGCCCCCGCGATGATGACCCGCAGCCCACGCCCGGCCGCCGATCGGCCGTAGGCGATCATCTCCTCGGGCATCCGGTGGGCCGACACCACGTCGACCTCGTGCGGCACGGCGAACTCGTCGAGGGCCTCGGCGGCCAGGCTCATCACCGGCCAGTCGGAGTCGCTGCCCATGACGATGCCGACCACGGGGTCCTCCGGCCCGAAGGCCGCCGCGGTGCCGGAGCGGGACAGGTCACTCATCGATGACTCCTTGGAGGTAGTCGGCCGCATGCCCCGCTCGGGCACGGGCGTCCGTGAGGTCGGGTCCGCTCACGTTGACGTGACCGATCTTGCGACCGGGGCGGACGTCCTTGCCGTACATGTGCACCTTGAGCGCGGGGTCGCGGGCCATCACATGCCGGTATGCCGGGTAGATCTGCGGATGCTCCCCGCCCAGGACGTTGGCCATCACCGTCCACGAGGCCACCGGTCGGGGATCGCCGAGGGGCAGGTCGAGCACCGCCCGCAGGTGCTGCTCGAACTGGCTGGTCACCGCCCCGTCGATGGTCCAGTGCCCACTGTTGTGCGGACGCATCGCGAGCTCGTTGACGAGCACGCCTTCGTCGGTCTGGAAGAGCTCCACCGCGAGCACCCCGGTCACCTCGAGGGCACCGGCGATGCGCAGCGCTGCGTGCGTGGCCACCGCGGCCACCTCGGGAGCCAGTCCGGGTGCCGGGGCGAGGACCTCGGTGCAGATCCCGTCGGTCTGCACCGTCTCGACGATCGGCCACGCGCTCGCCTGCCCCGAAGGGCTGCGCGCGACGAGCGCCGCCAGTTCGCGGGCGAAGGGCACCCGCTCCTCCAGGAGTATGCCGTCCGCCAGGGGTCCGCGGGCACCGAGCCCCGTCTCGGCCCCCGCGGTGGGGTCGCCCGCGACCGCCAGCCAGTCCCCGAGGACCTCCGACACCGCTGCGGCGGACTCGACCAGCCGCACGCCCTTGCCGTCGTAACCGCCCCGCGGGGTCTTGGCCACGACCGGCCAACCGACCTGTTCACCGAAGGCCTCGACCTGCTCGGCGGTGAGCGCGGTGGTCCACCGCGGGCAGGGGATGCCGAGTTCGGTGAGCCGGCGGCGCATGACGAGCTTGTCCTGCGCGTAGACGAGCGCCGCCGGCGAGGGGTGCACCGGTATGCCGTCCGCGACGAGGGCCGCGAGCACCTCGGCCGGGACGTGCTCGTGGTCGAAGGTGACGACATCGCACGAGGCGGCGAACCGGCATACCGCGTCGAGGTCGCGGTGGTCGCCCACGGGGGCCGAGGGGACGACGAGCGCGGCTGACGCGTCCTCGGCCTCGGCCAGCACCGACAGTTGCACGCCGAGGGCCACGGCCGGGGCCTGGAGCATCCGCGCGAGCTGGCCACCGCCGATCACCCCCACGACGGGGAAACCACCCGGCGCGCGGCGCGGGGCGGTCACGCCGGGCCCCGCCGGTCGCCGGCGGGCGGCTCCAGGTGGCCGTCCTCGTCGACGAGATCGGGAGCGACCACCGGGGCGACGATCGGCAGGTCGGCCTCGGGCACGTGGTGGCGGACCGCCCGGAAGGTCCACAGCTTGTTGACGACGAAGTTCACCGGCATGGTGAGCGCGATGGTGATGAGTTGGGCCCAGTAGGTGCGCGAGCGCAGCCCCACCGACTCGGTGAACCAGGGATCCGGCAGGTAGAGCCAGGAATCGGGGTGGGTGAACCACGAGATGAACAGCAGGCCGACGACGGCCGCGACGCTGCCCACCGCGAGGAAGGGCAGGAACTGGCGCCACCAGGACGCGTGCGCGTGGGCGCGGAAGGTCCACCAGCGGTTGAGCTGGAAGTTCCACACGTTGGCGACGAGGAAGGACACGATCCACACGAGGTGGACGTAGCGGAAGGACTTGCCGGTCAACGGCAGCCCGAAGAGCGGGGCCTGCGCGTGGGCCGTGCCGCCGTGCAGGCGGTGCAGGAGCACCGCCACGGCGAGGTTGACCACGACCCCCGAACCGCCGACGACGCCGAACTTGACGAACTGCCGCACGTGGTGGCGGCGCACTCGCAGGCGGCGGGCGGCGGGAGCGGTCACGTCGGACCACCCTACCCGCGCGGGCTGTGTCCTCCCGGCCCGGCCGCAGCCGTCACGGTTGCAGGTCGACGAGCAGGATCTCCCCGAACCGTCCGATCGGCCGCATCGTGGGGTCGGCCTCGACGGCGGCCACCGTCGACTCCGGCAGGTGGAAGGCCTGGCCGTCGCCGAGGTGGAGCACGGCATAGCGCACCCCGTGGGCGCGCAGGGCGTCGACCGCGGCGGCCGCGGGGAAGGTGTTGTAGACCTCCACCTCCCGGGCGAAGCCCGGCGGGTCCCCGCCGGACGTCCCGTTGATCCGGGGCCGCCAATGCCCGATCGAGCGCAACATCCGTTCGCCCTCGAGGAAGACGCCGGCGGCACCGTCGGCGAGCGAAGCCGCCGGCAACTCGACCATCGTCCCCGCAGGCTGGGTGGCAAGGGTGGCGTAGAGCGTCTCGACGTCGGGCCGCGGCACGATGGCCGCCCGCGGCGCCGGCGCCATGAGCTCCACCGCGACGACGACGACGACGATCGGGCGGGTGAGGGCGGGCAGGGCGAGCACGCGGACCAACCGGTCGAGAATCTGCGCGCCCGCCAGGACGAGGACGAGCAGGACCGGCGCGAAGAGCCGGGCCGGGGCCCGGATGCTGCTGAAACCCGGCAGATGGCTCGAGACCCAGCGATAGGGGGTGGGGATGCTGCCGATCTGGGGGCCGAGCGAGATGAACAGGCAGACCAGGGCCAGCACAGACAGGACCATCCAGTCGGACCGCAGGAAGTCCCGGGGCCGCCGCAGCGCCCGGACCGCGACAAACAGCCCCACGATGCCCAGGGAAAGCATGAGCAGGCCGGGGAAGAAGGCGAGTTCGACGCTGGACGGACGGGCCGACATGGCCGTCGCGAGCGATCGGTAGGCATAGGACATCGTGCTGGGGGCGAGCAGGTCCGAGGGGGTGAAGGACAGGCTCGCACTCACCACGCGGGTGAAGTTCGCCTGCGCCTGGAAGCGCAGGTAGAGGACGGCGAGCGGACCGACGAGGGCGGCACTCGTCGCGCCGGCCGCGACCACCGCCGCCCACCACTGGTTGCCCGGGCGACCCCGCTGGCGCACGAGGTCGACGAGCACGACCGCCACGACGGTGCACACCCACGCGGGGGCGTAGTAGAGGCAGCCGCTCACGATCGCGAAGGACGCGACACCGAGCCACACCCCGTCGCGCACTCGGCGTCGCTCGAGCAGGTTGAGCAGGGCGATTATTCCGAGTGGGAACAGCCCGAGGGTGAGCAGCTGGAGGTGGGACAGGTGCGCGTAGGTGTAGCTGGAGAGGGTGATCGCGATCGCGGCCGCGACGGAGGCCCAGCGCGAGGCGCGCAGCCGCAGGCTCAGCGCATAGGTGGTCGCCAGGCAGAAGGCCAACGCGGCGAGGATCGTCACGTTGTGGGCGAGTACTGCGTTCCCGCTCACCCAGTAGACGGGTGCGAAGACGACGAGCAACGGGAGCATGACCTCGGAGTAGCCGAGTGCGGAGCCGTGTCCGGCGAAGATGTTCCCGTCGAACCACGAGCCGGGCGAGCTCACGAGGGCATGCGACTGCCAGGCGAGGATCCACGTGTTGAGCGCGGGGTCGCCGAGGTCGTGCGGAAGGCTGCTGGTGAGGTCCGCCCAGGTGGGGCGCATCGCCAGCCACAGCGCGAGGCACATGACGGCGGCCGGCGCGGTATGCCGCGGCACGCGCCCCCGCGCGACAGCCGTGGTGCGTTCGGCGACCCTCTGGTCCGGCACGACTACGAGCGTTTTTTCGTGATCCACGACACGACCGGCTCGGCGCGCTTGACGTGAGCGCGGGAGCCGGGACCGGAGTAGGCGACGATGCAATAGACCGCTCGGACCCCGTCGCGCCAACCGATCTTCTTGCCCTCGGCATAGGTGCGCCCGGAGTAGCCGATCCCCACCTCGTAGATGCGCCAGCCGCCGGCGGCTACCTTCGCGGTCATCTCCGGCTCGATCCCGAAGCGCTCCTCCTCGAGCGTGAAGCCACGCAGCACCTCGCGGCGGAATGCCTTGTAACAGGTCTCCATGTCGGTGAGGTTGAGGTTGGTGAACATGTTGGACATCGTCGTGAGGAAGCGATTGCCGACGGAGTGCCAGTAGTAGAGCACCCGATGGGGCTGGCCGGCGAGGAATCGGGAACCGAAGACGACGTCGGCGCGCCCGTCGAGCAGGGGCGCCATCATCTGTTCGTAGTCGGCGGGGTCGTATTCGAGGTCGGCGTCCTGGACGATGACGTAGTCGAGCCTCGCCTCCTCGAACCCACGGCGGATGGCCGCCCCCTTACCGCGGTTGACCGGCTGCTGCAACAACCGAACCCGCGGGTCCGCGACGGCCTGGACCACCTCGACCGTCGCATCGCGCGACCCGTCGTCGACGATGACGAGCTCGCCGGTATAGGGCGAGGCCAGGACCTTGTCGATGACCTCACGGATCGTCGCAGCCTCGTTGTAGGCGGGCATCACCACCGACAGAGCACCGACACCGGCAGGCGCGATGCGCTTCTCCTCACCCGTCACGGCCGAGAGTCTACGCACGGACGCGCGGCCCTCCGGCGCGGCACGCCCCGAGTCGGACCGACCCGCCGTCTACAGTGGACCGGTGCCGGCCCCCCAGTCCCCCCGCAGTCGCGTGGAGGCCCTCGTCAGGACGTTGTGGCGGGAACTGGCCAAGTTCGGCGTGGTCGGCGGGATCGCCTTCGTCATCGATGTCGGCGGGATGAACCTGCTCATCGCCACCGTCTTCCCCACCCGGGTCGGGACGGCCAAGCTCGTCTCGGGGATCGTCGCGACGATCTTCGCGTGGCTGGGCAACCGGGCCTGGACCTTCCGGCACCGGCGCGCACGACCCGCGGCGCACGAGGCGGCGTGGTTCTTCGGCGCGAGCGCGATCGGGCTGAGCATCGCCACCGGCTACCTCTGGTTCACCCACTACGTCGTGGGGATGACCAGCCTGCTCGCCGACAACGTCAACGGGATCATCGGCATCGGCCTGGGCTCCCTCTTCCGGTTCTGGGCCTACCGGACCTACGTCTTCCCCCAGGAGCACCTCGGCGAGGACGAGGATCCCTCGCCCGACCCCCTGCACCTCGAGCCGGGCAACGCCACCGTCGACGGATGACGCGGCAGGTTGCGGGACCGGCGGGAACCGGTTCACCGCCTGGTCAGCGGGTCACGTCCTCGTGGTCGCGGAACCACGCGATCATCCGCGCGAGTCCCTCGCGCAGGGGGATCACCGGCTCCCAGCCGAGCCGGGTGCGGGCCAGGGAGATGTCGGGGCACCGACGGGCGGGATCGCCCTCGCGCTCGCCCGGCAGCGGGATCGTGACGATCGGTCCGGGGGCACCGGTGAGCTCGAGCACGGTCTCGGCGAGCTCACGCACGGTGAACTCCCCCGGGTTGCCCACGTTGACCGGACCGAGGAAGTCCGGCCCGTCGAGGACGGCGGCGAGCCCGACCACTTCGTCGGCGACGTGGCAGAAGCTGCGGGTCTGCTCGCCGTCGCCGTGGAGGGTGAGCGGCTCGCCGCGCAGCGCCTGGACGACGAACGTGTTGACCACCCGGCCGTCGCGCGGGGCCATCCGCTCGCCGTAGGTGTTGAAGATCCGGGCGATCCGCACGTCGACCCCGAGCGTGCGGTGGTAGGCCATCGTGAGCGCCTCGCTGAAGCGCTTGGCCTCGTCGTAGCAGCTGCGGGGGCCGATCGAGCTCACGTTCCCCCAGTAGTCCTCGGGTTGGGGGTGGACGAGCGGGTCGCCGTAGACCTCGCTCGTGGAGGCGAGCATGAAGCGGGCCCCCTGGCGGTGCGCGAGGTCGAGCAGGTTGCGGGTGCCGGTCGACCCGACCGCGAGGATCTCCAACGGGATCCGTTTGAAGTCGTCCGGCGAGGCGGGGCTGGCGAAGTCGAGGACCGTGTCGTAGTGCTCGTCGAGCACCTGCGCCGGCAGGGGCGTGGTGATGTCGTGCTCGATGACGCGGACGGCAGCGTGGCCTGCCAACCCCGCGAGATTCGAGCGCCGCCCGGTGCTGAAGTTGTCGACGACGGTGACCCGGTCCCCGGCGGCGACGAACCGGTCGGCCAGGTGTGAGCCGACGAAGCCGCCGCCCCCCGCGAGTAGGTGGTGTCTCATCGGCCGATCCCCTGGTGGGTGAAGCCTGCCTGGATCCACTGTCGACGATCGAGCAGGTTGCGGGCGTCGACGACCTGGCGACGGACCATGAGGGCCCCCGCCCGCTCGGCCTCCAACCACCGGAACTCGTCCCATTCGGTGAGGACGGTGAGCACGTCGGCCCCTTCGCACGCGGCATACGGGTCGGTGCAGACCTCGATCTGGGGGGGCAGGCCGGGTTTCGGGCCGGAGACCGTGGGGTCGTAGGCGCGGACGCGGCAGCCCGCGGCGAGCAGCCGTTCGATGATCCCGATCGACGGGGAATCGCGCAGGTCGTCGGTGAGCGCCTTGAAGGTGAGCCCCCACACGGCCACCGTCGCCCCCTGCGGGTCCGGGCCGGCGGCGCCGAGGATCTTGGCGGTCACCCGGGCGAACTGCTCCTGGTTGACGGCGATCACCCCGGCGAGCAGGTCGAAGGAATAGCCGGCGTCGTGGGCGATCGCGAGCAGCGCCTTGGTGTCCTTGGGGAAGCAGCTGCCGCCCCAGCCGGGGCCCGGTCGCAGGAAGTCGCTGCCGATCCGCTTGTCCGAGCCGATCCCGGCGACCACGTGGTTGATGTCGGCACCCACGCCTTCGCAGATCGAGGCGATCGCGTTGATGTAGCTGAGCTTCGTGGCGAGGAAGGCGTTCGCGGCATACTTGATCGTCTCCGCCGACGCCGTGTCGGTGACGATGACGGGAGCGGCCACCCCGAGGTAGAGCGAGGAGACCTTGAAGGCCGCCGCCTGGTCCTCGCTCCCCACGACGACCCGGTCGGGCTTGAGGAAGTCCTGGACGGCGGAGCCCTCGCGGAGGAATTCGGGGTTGGAGACGACTTGGACGTCCTGGCGTGCGAGCACCCGCTTGACGACCTTGGCGCTGCCCACGGGGACGGTCGACTTGTTGACCACGACGGCCTCGTAGGGCAGGTGCGGCCCGATCTCCCGGGCGGCCGCCTCGACATAGCCGAGGTCGGCCGACCCGTCCTCGCCCTGGGGCGTCGGCACACAGAGGAAGGCGATCTCGCAGTCCTTGACGGCGTTGGCCGCACCGACGACGAACCGGAGGCGTCCGGTGCGGATGCCCTCCTCGACCACCCGGTCCAGTCCGGGCTCCACGATGGGGATCTCGCCGCGTGAGAGCCGCTCGACCTTGTCGGCGTCGACGTCCGCGCAGACGACGTCGTGCCCGAGGTGCGCCAGGCACGCTCCCGTCGTCAGGCCGACGTATCCGGTACCGACGACTGCGACGCGACTCACGACGCGTGATCCTAACGGACCTGCTCGTCGGCACGCCGGGCGGTGGTGTCGGCCTCGGAGAGGAACAGGCCGAAGGTCGCCGGCTGGCGAGCGACCAGTTCCAGCCGTCCGCCGCAGGACTCGGCGAGGTCACGGGCGAGCGCGAGCCCCAGGCCGGTTCCGGTCTGGCCGCTCGTGACGGAGCGCTCGAAGATGTGCGGAGCGAGGGTCGTCGAGACGCCGTCGCCCTCGTCGCACACCTCGACGACGACCGACGGTCCGCTGCGCCGCGCGCTCACCTGGACCGTGCCGCGGCCGTGGACGAGCGAATTCTCCAGCAGGGTGGAGAGCACCTGACTGAGCGCGACCGGGGTCGCCCGGACGACGAGCCCCCGCTCACCGTGCACCCGGACGCTCCGCCGTGCGGTCTCGAAGGCGGGCTGCCATTCCCGTTGGAGGGTCGCGATGATCGAGTCGAGCGACACGTCGGGGACGGCACCTCCGCCCCCTCGGGAGCGGGTGCGCTGGAGGAGTTCCTCGACGACGCGGCTCAGGCGCTCCACCTGGGCAAGGGCGACCGCCGCCTCCTCGTGCGCGACCTCGAGGTCGTCCGTGGCGGCGATCTCCTCGATCCGCATGACGAGCGAGGTGAGCGGCGTCCGCAGTTGGTGCGAGGCATCCGCGGCGAAACCGCGTTCGGTGGCCAGCGCGCGGCTGGACTGCAGGGCCGAGCGCGACAGGACCTGGGAGATCCGATCCATCTCCTCGATCCCGGTGTCGAGCGGGGAGAGCTGGGCTTCGCCGGCTCCGAAGCGCTCGGCCCGCTCGGTGAGCGCCCGCATCGCCGCAAGGACCCGGCCGGTCGTGCGCCGCCCCGTCCACACGCTCACGAGGGCCCCGACGAGGACGAGCAGGAGGAAGACACCAGTCACCTGGGCCGCCCGCGCGCTCGCCGGCTGCCCCACCCACTCGAGCACCCAGTCGGGTCGCGTGGTGACGACGTAGAGCGCGGCGAAGAACGGCATACCGACCGCGATGATCGAGATGAGGATGGCTGCCCCGGTGGCCCGGATCATCAGCCGGCGCACGACGGGTCAGCCCGACGTGGCCGGCGTGGGCCGCTCGAACCGGAAACCCATCCCGCGCACCGTGGCGATGTAGCGCGGTTGGGCGACGTCGTCACCCAGCTTGCGGCGCAGGAGCGAGATGTGCATGTCGAGGGTCTTCGTCGAGCCGATCCACTCGGTGTCCCACACCTCGCGCATGAGCTGCTCGCGGGTGACGACCCGGCCCTGCTCGCGCACGAGCACGCGCAGCAGATCGAACTCCTTCGCGGTGAGGGCCAGTTCCTCGTCGTTGAACCATGCCCGACGGGCGTCGGGGTCGAGCCGGATGACCTCGCCGTCCGGGCTCGGGTGCGCGTCGGAGGTGCGCCGCAGCAGCGCGCGGACCCGGGCGAGGAATTCCGCGGTCCGCAGCGGCTTCGTGATGTAGTCGTCGGCACCGGCGTCCAGACCCACGACCGGGTCGAGGTCGTCGGCCCGCGCGGTGAGGATGAGCACCGGGACCGAGTTGCCCGCGGCCCGGAGTCGGCGGCATACCTCGAGGCCGTCGATGTGCGGGAGGCCGAGGTCGAGCACGACCAGGTCGGGATGCTCCCGCAGGCCCTCGAGGGCGGCCCGGCCGTCGACCCGGTGATCGACCTCGTAGCCGTCGCGAGCGAGCGCCCGAGCCACCAGCTGCGCGATCTCGGGATCGTCCTCGACGAGGAGCACGCGCGTCATGTCGCGATGGTATGCCGTGCCGCCCCGTCCCCGCTCAGTGTCCGGGCCACCTGGGTGAACGCTTCTCGTTGAAGGCCGCCACACCCTCGGCCCGGTCCCGGCTGAATGCCGTGGCTCGCCAGCACGCGTCCTCGATCTCCAGTCCCGCGGCGAGGTCGACGTCGAGCCCCAGCCGCATGGCTCGCTTGGCCGAACGCACTCCCACCGGCGAGTTGGCGGCGATCTGTCCGGCGAGGGCGAGCGCCCGCTCGCGGGCCCCGCCGGCGGGGACGAGTTCGTCGACCAGCCCGAGGTCCCAGGCCTCGCGGGCGGGGATCTTGGCCGCGGTGAAGATGAGTCGAGCGGCCCGGGACCAGCCGATCCGACGGCCGACGAGCTGGGTCCCGCCCCCGCCGGGGATGACCCCCACCGCCACCTCGGGCAGACCGACCGTGGCCCCCTCGCCGCAGACGAGCAGGTCGCAGGAGAGCGCGAGCTCGAAACCGCCGCCGAAGGCAAAGCCCTCGACGGCCGCGATCGCCGGCATCGGCAGGGCGAGGACCCCGCCGTAGGCTCCCCGGTGCGTGGGGCGGATGGCGACGAGGTCGGCGTCGCTCATCGTGTTGCGTTCCTTGAGATCGGCGCCGACGCAGAACGCCGACGGATGCGACGAGGTGAGCACGACCGCGCGGATCTGGGCGTCGGCGGCCAGCGCGGCGGTCGCGGCCCCGATCGCCCGGGCCATCGCCGTCGACACCGCATTCATCGCCGCGGGGCGATCGAGGACGAGCTCCGCCACGTGGCCCTCCTCGCCGTGGCGTTCGATCCGCACGAATCCGGCGAGGTCGCCGGTCGAGGGCTCACCCGACGGTCCGGTGGCGCCAGCGTGGTCGGTGGTCATGATGTTCTCCCTCGGCGGTCGGCGGTGGTAGAGCGGGTGAGGACGTGCGGGGTCACCGACCCGACGCCGCGCATCGTGCGCCGGCGCATGGCAGCGAGGGTGAACCCGGACTGGGTGGCCAGTGCCGTCGCGAGCGAGCCGTCGACGAGCACGGCGTTGGGGTGCGCGAGCGAGGTGAGCCGCGCGGCGCGGTTGACCGTGTTGCCGAAGACGTCGCCGAGTCGGGAGACGACCGGCCCGAAGGCGACCCCCACCCGGATGTCGGGCAGGACCGGGTCCTCGGCGAGCGCGTCGACGAGGTCGAGCGCGATGGCGGCACCCGGCGCGGGAACGCGGGTGGTGAACAACACCTCGTCGCCGACGGTCTTGACGACCCGGCCGCCGTGTGCGGTGACGACGTCGGTCGCGAGCGCCTCGAACCGCTGCACGGTGCGTGCGAGCTCACGCTCGGTGAGCTGGCGCACGAGAGTGGTGAAGGCGACGAGGTCGGCGAAGCCCACGCAGCGCACCTGTCCCTGGAGGTCGTGCCCGGGCGAGGCGTCGGCGAGCAACCGCGAGACGGCATCGGCGAGGTGCCGACGCCAGGCGTAGACGAGCATCGGCTCGAGCTCGTCGGCGAGGTCGAGGACCAGCGCGGCGGTCGCCTGGGCGGCCTCCTCGCCGAGCGGCCCGACCGGACCGTCCGGGCCGAGGGCAGCGTCGGAAGCCTCGGGGCCTGCGGGCTCGGTCGTCCCGGCGAGCGACTCGGCGAGCAGTTGGACCTGCCAGGAGGCGAGCCGGTCGAGGGTCCGGGCGAAGGCCCGGGTGAGGCCCAGGGCGCTCGACTCGTCGATCACGCCGCTGCGCACGAGCACCGTCATCCGGCGAAGCGCCCGCAGGTCGGCCTCGGTGAGCAGCCGGTCGGTGGAGGTCATCGCGGGGAAGCCGAGTGCATGCCAGAACTTGCGGGCGCCGACGACCGAGACCCCGGCCAGGCGGCTCACGTCCTGCCGGGAGAATTCGCGGCTCATCCCCACGAGCAGCGAGGAGACGTCGTCGCTGTCGAGCCGTTCGGCCGTCCGGGTCGGCACGGCCGGCACCCGGACGGAGTGGGGTGCCGCAGGCGCCGTCATCGCCGCGCCACTCGCGCGGGCCACCGCCTCGGCGGGCCGGCTGCCGGTGCCCGGGTCGGGCAACTTGGCGGGCGCGGCGGTCATACGAGCATCATGCCAAGCCGACACCGGTGTCGGTCGGGCGGACGTGGGTGACGTCGCCGGCGGCATACCGCTCGATCCCCGATCCTGGGTCGACGAGGAGGGCACCGTCCTGGTCGATGCCCACCGCGCGGGCCCGCACGGTCGCCCCTGCGAGGGTCCCGAGGCGCACCTCGGCCCCCACCGTCACACACGCAGCCCGGTATGCCGCGCGGACACCCTCCGCGGCGGCGCCGCCCGCGACGAGCGCCGCCGATCGGTCGGCGAGCCGGTCGAGGATCGCGACGAGCAGGCCGGACCGCTCGGGCGCCGCCCAGCCGGCGAGGGCGAGCGAGGTCGCCGTGGGCACGGGCAGCTCCGCCCGGGTCTGGTCGACGTTGAGTCCGACGCCGACGACGACGAACCCGGCGGCGCGGGGCGTCGCGGGGCGTAACTCGCAGAGGACCCCGGCGAGCTTGCGTTCCCCGTCGCCCGGCAGCAGGACGTCGTTTGGCCACTTGAGCACGGCCGGCAGGCCCGTGACGGCGGTCACGGCTTCAGCTGCGGCGAGGCCGGCCGCGAGCGGTGCCCATCCGGGAGCCGGCGGCAGGGGCACGGTCGCCGAGAAGGTGAGCGAGGCGCCGGCAGGAGCCTCCCACGACCGGTCGAGCCGACCTCGGCCCCGGGTCTGGAGTTCGGCGAGGACTACCTCCCAGGGACCCTCGGCGGCGAGAGCGAGCGCGTTGGTCGATTCCGCCTCGGCGAGCACGTCGACCCGACGCCACGGGCCTCGCGTGCGCAGGGTCACGTCCAGCGCGTCACGGTCGATGGCTGTCCTCATGCCGACAAGGCTAGAGTTCGGAGCTATGGCGAACGACGGTGTTTCGGCAGCGGCGACGACCGCGGCACCCGATCCGACGACCACGGCCGGCAAGCTGGCCGAACTCAAGCGGCGCGTCGCCGAGGTGGCCGACGCAGGATCCACCACGGCCGTGGAGAAGCAGCACGCGAAGGGCAAGAAGACCGCCCGCGAGCGGATCGGCATGCTGCTCGACGAGGGCAGCTTCGTCGAGATGGACAAGTACGCGCGCCACCGCAGCACGCAGTTCGGCCAGGACAAGTCCCGGCCCTACGGCGACGGCGTCGTCACCGGCTATGGCACGGTCGACGGCCGCCAGGTCGCGGTGTTCGCCCAGGACTTCACCGTCTTCGGCGGGTCCCTCGGCGAGGTCTTCGGCGAGAAGATCGTCAAGGTGATGGACTGGGCGGCCAAGATCGGCTGCCCCGTCGTCGGCCTCAACGACTCCGGCGGCGCACGCATCCAGGAGGGCGTGGTCTCCCTCGGACTCTACGGCGAGATCTTCTTCCGCAACGTCCGCGCCTCGGGCGTCGTCCCGCAGATCTCGTTGATCATGGGCCCGTGCGCGGGCGGTGCCGTCTATTCGCCGGCCATCACCGACTTCACCGTCATGGTCGACAAGACGTCCCACATGTTCATCACCGGGCCCGACGTCATCAAGACGGTGACCGGCGAGGAGGTCGAGTTCGAGGACCTCGGCGGCGCCCGCGCCCACAACACCAAGTCCGGCGTCGCCCACTACATGGGCGTCGACGAGGACGACGCGATCGAATACGTCAAGGCCCTGCTTTCCTACCTGCCCTCCAACAACATGGAGCTGCCGCCGGCCTTCGGCGACGGCGAGTCGGACCTCGACCCCACCGACACCGACCTGTGGCTCGACACGTGCATCCCCGACTCCCCCAACCAGCCCTATGACATGCTCGAGGTCATCCGGCACGTCGTCGACGACGCGGAGTTCCTCGAGGTCCACGCGCTGTTCGCCCCCAACATCGTCGTGGGCTTCGCCCGGATCGACGGGATGAGCGTGGGCATCGTGGCCAACCAGCCGATGCAGTATGCCGGGTGCCTGGACATCGAGGCCTCCGAGAAGGCGGCCCGGTTCGTGCGGACCTGTGACGCCTTCAATGTCCCGGTCGTCACCCTCGTCGACGTCCCCGGCTTCCTGCCCGGGACCGACCAGGAGTGGAACGGCATCATCCGCCGGGGCGCCAAACTCATCTATGCCTACGCCGAGGCGACGGTCCCCAAGATCACCGTCATCACCCGCAAGGCCTACGGCGGCGCCTACGACGTCATGGGCTCCAAGCATCTGGGTGCCGACATCAACCTCGCCTGGCCGACCGCCCAGATCGCCGTCATGGGTGCCCAGGGTGCGGTGAACATCCTCTACCGCAAGGAACTCAAGAAGGCCGCCGACGAGGGCCGTGACGTCGAGGCCGCCCGGGCCGAGTTCATCCGGCTCTACGAGGAGACCCTCGCCAACCCCTACATCGCGGCGGAGCGCGGCTACGTCGACACCGTCATCAGCCCGTCCAACACCCGGATGAACGTCACCCGGGCGCTGCGTGCGCTGCGGACCAAGCGGGAGACCCTGCCGCCGAAGAAGCACGGGAACATCCCGCTATGACCCAGGCAGGCCCCGCCGACGCTGCCGACGCTGCCGGTTCGGCGCCGGCGGTCATCCGGGTCGAGCACGGCGACCCCAGCCCCGAGGAGATCGGGGTGCTCGTCGCCATCCTCGCCGCCTCGGGTGGAGCGGCCGGCGCCGCTCCAGAACGCCCGGCCTCGCGGTGGTCGGCCCCGACGACGCGGCTGGGATCGACCGGGCCGGGCCGCGGGAACTGGCGTTTCAGCGGTATGCCGCGCTGACCGGACCCCGCACTGCTCCCGACCCCGCTGCTGCCGGCCCCGGTGGATCGGCAGGAGCGTGCCCAGGAACGTGTCCGGAGCGCGACCCGAACCGTGACCCGGACGCCTGAGCCGTCCGGCTCAGGCCGTCACGGACACGTGGACGTGGTCGTAGTGGTTGGCGGTGGCGCTCCCGCGATCGGCCATCGCCCGCCAGTAGGGACGGCTCGGTTCCCAGATCCGTTGCCGCCAGATGACGTACTTCACGTGGAACTGGGCCGCGTGGGCGATGACGAAGGCGGCGACGGCGTCGCCCTGCGCCTTGCCCGAGATCATCACGTCGACCGCCCGCCCCGCTCCGTGGTCGCCGGAGTCGCCCGCGCGGTAGCCGCCGATGTTCGAGATGCCGAACGTGGCCCGGACCGCGCAGTAGACCGTCACGGCATAGCCGCGCAGGCCGATCCCACGGGCGGCGCCGGCGAACTGGGAGCCCAGTGCGAGCGCGGGAACGGCGGCGCTGGGCACCGCCGAGGCTGCCTTCGTCACGGATGGCGACGTCGAGGGAGCGGCCGTGGGGGCAGGGGTAGGCGCCGCCGCCTCGGGGACCTGGGGGGCCTCGGTGGCACCCTGCTCGCCGTCGGCGTCGAGGTCGCGGGGGGCCACCCGCGCCCGCGTCCGGGACACGGCCCGGTCGGCGGAGTCGCGTGCGGCGAGCAATTGCATCGCCTGGGGCATCGCCGGGCGGACGGCGGTCACGGGTGCCGGTGCCACCTGCGGGGCTGCGGCGACGAGAGCGACTCCCGCTCCCACGGCCAGCGGGATGGTGCGCAGACCCGATCCGATCGAGACGGCGAGCCGTCGCGGACGCGCCGGGCCCCGGTGACGCCCGGGTGCCCGATGGCGGCCTTCATGACTCGAGCGTGTCCGCACCCGCTCTCCCCTCTCGGTCGGCGTGCGGCCACCCTACCGGATGGTCACGAACAGGTCACGACCCGGTCCGTGGCGGGTCGGTCACTTCCGACCCCCGGAGCGCGCCCGGCCGGTCCGGTCGAGCGTGCCGAGGATCCGCTCGACCATGGGCGCGAGTGCCGCCGCCCACGCGTGGTGTCTCTCGACGTAGCTGCGCCCGGCCTTCGCGAGGTCCAGCCGCACCTCTGGGGAGTCGAGCAGGCGGCATACGGCTGCCGCGAAGTCCGCGTCGCCGTCGGCCACCAGCAGGTCGCGTCCCGGCACCGCCGCCAAACCCTCGAGGGCGACCGGCGTGGTCACCGTCGGCAGCCCGAGGGCGAGGTACTCGAGGACCTTGTTCTGCACGCCGGCACCCAGCCGGAGCGGGGCGACCGCCACCGCTGCGCCGTGTGCCGCGGCGACGACGTCGGGGACCTCGCCGGTCACCTCGACCCCCGGCACCGCGCGCAGCTCGCGGGCCTTGTCCGGCGGGATCCGGCCGATGAGCCGCAGCCGGGCCTGTGGGTGGCTGCGGCGCACGAGCGGGAGGAGGTCGCGGGCCGCCCGCGCCGCCGCGTCGAGGTTCTGCAGGCTGCACATGTTGCCGATGAAGGCGAGGACCGGCGGGTCCTGCGGTTCCGGGACGCGATAGGGGAATCGGTCGAGGTCGACGCCGTTGGGGCAGACGAGGACGTCCGGCCGTGCGGCGGGATCGGGGCCGAACAGGTGGCGGCGGTCCACCTCGCTCACGAGGAAGCTCGCGTCGAAGCCGTCGGGCAGGGCACGCTCGGCGGCGAGCAGCCGCCGCTGCTCGACCGAGTAGATCGCCACCCGCGGATCCCGATGACGGCCCCCGCCGGCGCGGACGCGCTCGTAGTTGAGCGAAATCGCGTCGGTCATCTCGAGGAACCTCGGCCGGGGAAGGGTGAGGGCGACGGCGGCCGTGCGGATGAGGTGGGCGAAGACGCCGTCGTGGCTGGGCGCCAGTTCGGCGGCCAGCCGGCGGAATCGCGCGTCGCGGTAGTAGGCGACCTGCAGCGGCGTGCGCGTCGGCAGGGCGAGCGCCGTGTGCAGCTTCGAGCGCCACGGAGGCAGCAGGACCCGGTGGACCTCGGCGAAGACCCCGTCGTCGGGGACCGCCATCTCCAGCTCCGCGGTGGACTCGCACAGACTCACGAGGGTCAGCTCGAGGTGGGCCGAGAGGGTCGTGGCCACCGCATGCAGCCGTAGCCGGTCGCCACCCACCACCGGATAGGGGAAGCGTGGGGCCAGGACGAGCAGCCGCCGGGTCACTGCCGCCTCCCCCGGGTTCGTGCGGCGGCCGCCTCGATCGACTCCTCGAACAGCCGCCACATCACCGAGGCATGACCGGCCGGGTCACGTTCGACGGTCTGCGGCAGCCGGCAGGCGAGCGGCAGTTCGCCACGGGCCAGGGCACCGAGGTCGGCCGCGAGCCCGTCGACGTCGGTCCGCACGACCGTGCCCACTCCGGCGCCGGCCTCGACCATCGAGGCGTGTTCGCCGTGGAGCACGGGGACGCCGCAGAGTTGGGCCTCGACGACCGGCATACCGAAACCCTCGTAGAGCGAGGGCAGGAGGAAGGCGTCGGCGCCGGCGTAGAGCGCCGGCAGGTCCGCGGTCGCGACATAGCCGAGCCGCCGCACGGTGCCCGACTCCTCGGCCCGCGCGACCGTCCGCTCGATCTGGGCGTCGCGCCAGCCACGCCCGCCGACGACGACGAGCTGCGGCAACTCGAGCCCCTGCTCGCGACAGCGCAGGTATGCCGTGAGCAGCCCGACGAGGTTCTTGCGGGGTTCCAGCGTGCCGAGGGTGAGCAGGTAGGGCCGATCGAGCCCGCGCTCCGCTCGCACCCGGGCGAGCTCGGCCGGCGCGGGCCGCCCGAAGCAGTCCGCCACGAGCGGGTGCAGGACCGCGTCGACGGTGCGCCCGTAGGCCCGCTCGACGTCGACGGCGGTGGCCCGGGAGACCGCGACCAACCGGTCGGCGGATCGGGCCGCGACCGGTTGGAAGGCCGCCCGACCGAGCCGGGAGTACCACGGGAGGGTGGCACCGGCATACCGGTAGACCAGGTCGTGCACCGTCGCGACCACGCCCATCGAACGCGGGCGGCGCACGGGCAGCAGACCGTTGGCCGCCCAGAAGACGTCCGGCCGGTCCTGCGCGAGCATGGACGCGAGATGGGTGTTCTGCCAATAGGGCCCCCGCCGTCTGGGTGTCTTCACCCGCCGGACGACGTTGGCGGCCTCCGGCCAGACCACCGGGGAGTTGCCGTAGAGGAAGAAGGTCGCCTCGGGGTGTGCCTCGAGGAGCGCCGTGAGGACGGGGGTGACGTAGTTGCCGATCCCCGTCGGGCGCTCGACCAGGCCGGTGGCATCCACCCCGATGCGCATGACGGTGCTCCCCTCGCGGATCAGGCCGGGCTCACGCCGGAGAACCGCGCGTCGATGCCGAGCACCCCGGCGATGGCGAAGGGGGTGTGGACGGTGAACGCGGAGGTGTCGTCGCGTCGGTCGACGAGCGACCCGTCGGTGTGGATGATCACCGCGAAGAGGGCGTAGGCGCCGGGGCCCATCGTCGCGGCCGGGATGTCGAAGTCGAGGACGACCGGACCGGTGACGGTGGGCAGTTCGTGCCGTTGGCTCCGGGTGTCGGTATGCCAGAGCATCCGGCCGCCGGCCTCGGTGATCCCGATCCCGCACACCCAGTCGGTGAGCGGCTCGTGGGGGACGATCCGCACCCTCACCCGTGCCCGGTCGCCGAAGGAGAGGTCGGACGTGGGGGCGTCGTCGGCCCCGAGCAGTTCGACGGACGCGATCTGGTTGCGCCGGCCGGACTTGCCCTCGATCGACTCCTGGGCGGAGCCGGCATAGCCCTCGCGCAGCCGGCGTACCGCCTCCGCCGGATCGCCGTCGTAGGCGAGCCGGCCGTGATCGAGGACGAACGCCCGGTCGCACACGTCGATGACCTGTTCCATCGCGTGCGAGACGAGGACGATCGTGCGCCCGTCGCGCTGGAAGCTGCGGATGTGGTCCATGCACTTGCGTTGGAAGGGTTCGTCGCCCACCGCGAGGACCTCGTCGACGAGCAGGATGTCGGGGTCCACGTGCACGGCCACGGCGAACGCGAGCCGGACGTACATGCCCGAGGAGTAGAACTTCACCTGGGTGTCGACGAAGTCCCCGATGCCGGCGAAGTCGACGATCTCCTCGAGGTGCGCGCCGACCTGACGTTGGCTCAACCCGAGCAGCGACCCGTTGAGGAAGACGTTCTCCCGGCCGGTGAGGTCGGGGTGGAAGCCGGCACCGAGCTCGAGCAATGCGGCCAGCCGACCGCGCCGGCGGATCATTCCCTTCGTCGGTTCGATGATGCCGCCGATGGTCTTGAGCAGGGTCGACTTGCCCGAACCGTTTGCACCGATGAGGCCGACGCTCGTGCCTGCCTCGATGTCGAAGGAGACGTCGCGCAGCGCCCAGAAGTCCTCACGGTGCCGACGGGAGCGGCCGAAGTTGACCAGCCGCTCCTTGAGGCTCTTGTCCTTGTAGATGACGAACCGACGGGAGACCTCGGACGCGGAGATCACGACCGGCCGGGATGCCATCACAGCTCCTGGGCGAAGTTGGCCTGCGCCCGGGTGAAGACCCACTGCCCGGCGAGCAGCGCACCCAGGCCGACGACGATGAGGACGAGCAGACGGGTGGTGAGGCCGTCCGGCCAGGCCATCGTGTCGCCGGCGATCCAGAAGGCGTGCTGCATCGCCAGGACCGAGACGGTGGTCGGACTCCACAGATAGGCCTCGAGTGCCGGTCCGCTGATGACGTTGGCGACAAAGGTCCACGAGTAGACGATCGGGCAGATCCAGAACAGGATCGTGAGGGCCACCTCGACGAGGTAGGTGGTGTCCCGGAAGTAGACGGTGGCGCTGGACAGGACGAGGCTCAGCGCATAGGCCCAGACGACGATGCAGAGGATCGCGAGCGGGAAGTAGAGCAGCCGATCCCCCGTCGGGAACTTGCCGAGCAGCAGACAGGCGGCGAGCAGGACGACGAACTGCATGGCGAAGTTCACGAGGGAGGAGCCCACGACACTGAGCGGGAAGACCTCGCGCGGCAGGTAGACCTTCTTCACGAGGCCCGCGTTGGTGAGGATCGAGGCCGACCCGAGGGTGACGATCTCGGTGAACAACTGCCAGGTGATGAGGCCGGTGAAGACGTAGATCGCGAAGTCGGGGATGCTGCGTGCGGCGCCGAGGAAGTGCCCGATCGCGACGAAGTAGACCAGGAGCGTGACGAGCGGCCGGATGAGGGTCCACAGCAGGCCGAGCGAGCTGTCCTTGTATTTCGCCTTGAGCTCACGGCGCACGAGCAGGCCGAGCAGCTCGCGGTAGGCGAGGACCTCGGTGAAGGTGCGGGCCAGGTGCGGCCGGGCGTTGCCCCCGCCGATCTGGAACCAGGGTTCCCCGGCGAGCCGACGGGCCCGATCCGCGGGACTCTCGGGGATGTCGACCTCGTGTGCCACGTGCCCTTCCCTTGTCCGGGTCCTCCTGGTCGGGCGGCCCGTGCCGCGGCATCGTCGGACGACCGCCCTGCGTCGTCCCCCCGCCTCGGGACCATCACCTTATCGCACGTGCCTCGGGCCCCCGGCACGCGTGGGCGGCGCGCCGCCGCCCCCGAGGCGGCATACCGGCGGGTGTCGGCCCCTCCCTCACCGGTCCTCGGCCGCGTGCCGGTAGGCCGCGAGGGTCGCGTTCACGCAGTCCTCCCACCGGAATCCCCGGGCGTGCGCCCGTCGCGACTCCGGCGTTCCCACCGGTGCCGCGAGCGTCTCGGTCAGGGCGTCGAGAACGCCCTCCGGGCTGCGCGGATCCGGGAGGTATGCCGCCTGCTCGCCGAGCACCTCGCGGGTCACCGGGAGGTCCGAGGCGAGGACCGGTGTGCCGCTCGCGAGGGCCTCGAGCGGCGGCAGGCCGAAGCCCTCGTAGAGCGAGGGGAAGACCATCGCGCCGGCCCCGTGCACGAGGGCGTGCACCGCCGCGAAGGGCAGGTGACCGGTGACCCGGACCCGCTGCGCCGGCAGTCCCGCCAGCTCGAGCGGCGGCCCCCAACCGGGTGCCCCGGCGAGCACGAGGGTCGGCAGCGGTCGGCCGGCCCGCTCGGCGAGCCGGTAGGCCTCGAGCAGCACCGCAAGGTTCTTGCGCGGTTCGAGCGTGCCCAAGGCCAACAGGTAGGGCTCCGTGGGGACCTGGAAGCCCCCGGCGGCGGGCTCGGGCTCGTCGAACCACACCGGGTCGACCCCCAGGCGGGCCACGTGGACCCGGTCGGCTGGCACGGCATACTCCTGGATCACCTCGGCGGCCACGGCGCGGCTGTCGGTGCACACGACGGCGCCGCGCGCGATCGCCGCCGGCACGAGCCGCCGGTAGGCCGCCGTGCTCGCCGACACGAACTGCGGGTGGCGCAGGTAGGTGAGGTCGTGGACGGTGAGGACCACGCCCGCCCGACGGGTGGGCGGCGCGACGTAGTTCGTCGCATGCCAGACGTCGACCCGGCCGACGAGTGTCTCCGCGGTGGGGAAGGGCACCCGCTGCCACATCCGATGCAGGATCCGCGCGGGTATGCCGCGGCGCACGACCCGGGTCCCCTCCAGCCCGTGGGCCGCGAGGCCGGCGACCGGCTGCCGGCCGAGCGCGACGGGGACGAGGTCGTCGGCACCGAGCGTCGCGAGGACCCCGACGGCGAGGTGGGCGGTGTAGGTGCCGATGCCGGTGCGCGGTCCGAGCATCGGCGTGATGTCGAGCGCGACCCTCATCGCAGTCTCACTGCCCGGCCAGGGTGGCCCACAGCTGGGCGGCGTAGTCGTCCCACGACCGCCGAGGGACGCAGCGGGCCTCGCTGCGCAGCCGATCGAGCAGCTCGTCGTCGCGCAACAGCCGCTCCATCGCCCGGGCGAGGTCGTGGTCGTCGCGCGGGTCCACGGTGAGCGCGCCACCCTGCGCGGCGATCTCGGCCATGCTGCCGAAGGCGGACGTGACGACCGGGGTGCCGCAGGCGAGGGACTCGGCCACCGGCAGACCGTAGCCCTCGTTGAGCGAGGGGAAGACGGTGAACCGCGCCACGCGGTATGCCGCGAAGAGACGCGCGTCGTCGACGTCGCGGGGAAGCACGATCGGACGACCCGCCGCGCGCAGTTCCTCGACCCGGTCGTAGAAGGGCTCCGAGCCCCACCCGCGACCGCCGACGAGGGCGAGCCGGAAGTCCAGGCCTCGGCGCCAGAGCAGTTCCGCCGCGTGCAGGACGGCGAGGTGGTTCTTACGTGGTTCGTGGCTGCCCACGACGAGGACGACGGGGCGTCCGTCGCCCGCGAGCTCGGCCCGGACGGCCTGGTCGAGTGCCGGGTCGTCGGACGGCGCCTGTGCGGGCAGCAGGACCGGAGACACCTGCGGCCCCGGCAGCCCGGTGCCCGCGAGCATGGCCCGCCATCCGAGGAACTCCTGGCCGGCGGCCTGCGAGATGGGGGCGACCCGGTCGACGTGTTTGAGGACGCTGAGGTAGCGCGCGAAATGGCCGATCCCCAGCGCGACGGTCTCGGCCGAGGTGATCGGCACGCAGTCGAAGCCGATCGCCGCGCTGTGCACCCGCGAGAACCGCACGAGGGCACGGGTCCGTTCGAGCCGGGACAGTTCGAGGGCGAGCTCGGGCAGCAGGTAACGCCCGCCCCACGGGACGACCACCGTGGTGTGCCGCCGCCCCGGGGTGACGGCCGCATCGCCGGCCCGGACGCCGGACGCATCGCCCGCCTCGCCCCTGGCCACGGCCCGTTCCGCGCCGGTGAGCGGGCGAAGGGCCCAGTGCCCCTCGACCCAGGCGACGGGCTCGCACCGGTCGGCGGCCAGCCATCGGCGCGCCGTCTCCCGCACCACCCGCTGGATGCCGGTCGTGAAGTCCGCCCCGATCGTGTGGTCGAGGTCGAGCAGGGTCGCGTCGGTGACGACGACGCGAGCACGCGCCGAGCGCAGGGTCGTCGAGCGGGCGACCGCCGCGGCGAGCGCCTCGCCGTGATCGAGCGCACCGCGGCGGGCGACCTCGACGACGACCTCCTCGGTGGGCAGCTCGCCGCTGAGCACCGCGAGGGCGAGCCACACCTCGGACGGGTCGGCGAGGTCGACGAGTCCCGCGAGCACCGGGGCCAACGCCGCGACGGAATCCACGTCGCCGGCCGCCAGGGGACGGGCGAGGGCACGGGCCAGCACGGGCAGCCTGATCGCCCACGCCCGGCAGCGCGCGCCCCGCGTCGCCGGCACCCGCCCGGCCTCCCGGCGGGCCACCCCGGCCGCCAGCCGGGGGGACCGCAGCGCCGGGTGGCGCACGACCCGGCCGACCTGCGCGCGCGTGGGCCTACGCATGGGCATCTCCCTCGCCCGCCGCCTGCGGTCCGACCCCGAGGACGAGGTGATCCCAGGCCTGGGCGGCGTAGTCGTCCCATCCCCGGGGCGTGCGGGCGGCCGCCTCGGCGCGCAGGGCGGCGACCGCGGCAGGATCCTCGAGGAGGCGGCGCATCGCCGCCGCGATGGCGGCATCGTCGCGCACGTCGACCAGGACGCAGCCACCCCCTGCGGCGATCTCGGCCTGGCTGCCGAAGTCGGCGGTGACGACCGGCGTGCCGCAGGCGAGCGCCTCGGCCACCGGCAGACCGTATCCCTCGTGGAGCGAGACGTAGACGCAGAAGGTCGCCTCGCGCAACGTCCGCACGAGCTCCGCCTCGCTCACCCAGCCCTGCTGTCGCAGCGGGCGGCCCTCGGCGAGCAGCCGCCGGATCGTGCGGTCGAGGGCCCGGTGGTCCCACCCCCCGCCGCCGACGAGGCGCAGCTCGAAGTCGACGCCGGCGGCCCAGAGCAGCTCGGCGGCCTGGAGGACGGCGGCGACATTCTTGTGCGGCTCCCGTCGTGCGAAAGCGACGACGACCGGGCGCTCGACGTCGGCCCGGCCTGGCAGGTCGGCCGGTGCCACGTCCAGCCCCTCGGCGAGCATGATCTCCTGCACGTCGGGGCCGCGCAGGCCCTGGGCCGGGAGCATCGCGCGGAAGCCGGCGAACTCCTGCGCCGCGGACTCGCTGATCGCGGCCACCCGATGGGCGTGCTTCACCACCCGCAGGTAGTGGGCGAAGGCCCCGGCCTCGTCGACCGGACGCAGCTCGCTCGAGACGAGCGGGATCATGTCGTAGCCGACGAGGGCGACCTCGTTGCCCGAATACTCGGCGAGGGCGTGCAGGGCCGCGATCGATCGGTATTCGACGACGTCGGGGAGGACGACGACGGTCTGCCAGGGCACGACGAGCTCGGCGGGAGCGGCGGGCGGTTCGTCGGCCTCGGGGCGCGGGCCGGCATAGGCCATCACCCGGGCCGTCTCCACCGGGTCCAGCGGCCGGAACCCGAGTGATCCCGTGCGGTGGGCGACCGGCACGAGCTCGTGCGCGGCGGCCCACCGGGGGACGACCTCGCGCACGACCCGTTGGATGCCCGTGTGCGTCTCGTGCCGGGCGCAGAAGTCCACGTCGACGACCGGCTCCCGGACCAGTCGCATCCGGACGCCCGCGTCGAGGACGGCCACCTTCGACCCGTCCGGCGCCCGCGCCTGGCCCGGGTCGAGCCCGAGCACGGGGGCGAGGAGTTCGCCGGCGACGTCGGCGAGGTCGGACAGCTCCCGGCGACGGGCGAAGGCGGCCACCGCAGCCGGGTCGGGGAAGCACCCGTATGCCGCGGTGAGGACGAGCCAGTGCGCCGGCCCCGGTCGCTCGGGGCAGGCCGCGACGAGGGCGCTCAGGAGTGCACCGAGCTGGGTCGTCGGCCGGTCCGACACCGCGAGCGCGGCGCAGACCGACGGGTCGGGAAGGAGCACCGCTGCGGCCGTGCGCACCCGCTGGAGCGTCGCTCGCAGGTCACCCTCGGCCGGGGAGGCGGCGCGGGTCGCGGAACGGGCATTGCGGGCCTGGGCGCGCAGGCGGCGGGCGACGGCATACCCGCCCGCGCGCGTCGTCGAGGCGAGCGAGGCCAGGGACGACAGGGACGACAGCGATGACGAGGACGGCGGCGACCCCGCCGGCCGTGGCGTCCCGTCCCCGGTTCGCGCGGCCGCACGGACCGCGGGCCCGGCGGCGTCCCGCTCCCGACGGGCCTGGACGGCGCGCACCGCCGCCAGCTCGGCCGCGCGGGCCAGGCCGGGCAGGTCGGACAGGTCGCCGTCGGGGACTCCCCGTGGGTCTGCACGGCCCGCCCGGTCGATCACCCGCCACACCTTAGTGCCCGGGGCGCGCCCGGGCCCGGCGTGGGTGGGCGGCTATGATCGGGACGGAACGCACCGGTCCGTGCCGTCCCGCCGGACCTGCGGCCACCACCCACCGACCATTGCCGAGGACACATGCCACGCGCGCTCATCACGGGGATTACCGGCCAGGACGGCCTCTACCTCGCCGAACTCCTGCTCTCCAAGGGATACGAGGTCTTCGGTCTCATCCGCGGGCAGAACAACCCCAAGCGCGAGCTCGTCCGCACGACGCTGCCCGAGGTGACCCTGCTCACCGGCGACCTCACCGACCTGTCCTCGCTCCTGCGCGCGATGGAGGTCTCGCAGCCCAACGAGGTCTACAACCTGGGCGCGATCTCGTTCGTCGCGTATTCCTGGGAGAACGCGATGCTCACCTCCGACGTCACCGGCAAGGGCGTGCTCAACATGCTCGAGGCGGTCCGGCTGTTCAGCCACGACGACCCGTCCCGGGTGCGCTTCTACCAGGCCTCGAGCTCGGAGATGTTCGGCAAGGTCCAGGCCGTCCCCCAGCGCGAGGACACCCTCCTGTGGCCCCGCTCCCCCTATGGCGTGGCCAAGGTCTTCGGCCACTACATGACGATCAACTACCGCGAGTCCTACGGCATGCACGCCTCGTCGGGCATCCTGTTCAACCACGAATCGCCCCGCCGGGGACCCGAATTCGTCACCCGCAAGATCTCGATGGCCGTCGCGCGCATCGCCGCCGGGCAGCAGGACACGCTGTCGCTCGGCAACCTCGACGCCCGGCGTGACTGGGGTTTCGCGGGCGACTATGTCGAGGCGATGTGGCGGATGCTCCAGCAGGACGCCGCCGACGACTACGTCGTGGCCACCGGGGAGACCCACTCCATCCGCGAATTCCTCGATCTGGCCTTCGCGCGGGTGGGGATCTCCGACTGGAGCCGCCACGTCGTGCAGGACCCCCGCTTCTTCCGCCCGGCCGAGGTGGACCTGCTCATCGGCGACCCGGCGAAGGCCCGCGAACAGCTCGGCTGGACGCCGTCGGTGGACTTCCCCGGTCTCGTGACGATGATGGTCGACAGCGACGTCGCGATCGTTGCCGGGGCGGGGGCCCGGGCTTGACCCGAGTCCTCATCACGGGGGTCACCGGCCAGGACGGCAGCCTGCTGGCCACGGCACTGCGCGGCGAGGGCCACGAGATCCATGGGCTGTGCCAGACCGGCCTGGCCATTCCCGCGCCGATCCGCGAGTTGCTCGACGGGGTCACCCTGCACGACGGCGACCTCGCCGACGCGGCCGGGATCGGCGAACTCGTCGACGCCGTCGCTCCGGACGAGGTCTACCACCTCGCCGGGCAGTCCTCGGTCGCCCTGTCGTGGGAGGACCCGATCGGGACCCTCGTGTCCACCGGCCTGGGCGCGGGGATCGTGTTCGAGGCGGCCTACCGGCTCCAGGAGCGGCGGGGCACGCCGGTGCGGGTGCTCCAGGCCTCGAGCGCGGAGATCTTCGGCCGGGCCGAGCAGACGCCGCAGGACGAGGACACCCCCGTGCGACCGGTCTCGCCCTATGGCGTCGCCAAGGCGACCGCGCACCAATTGGCCTCGGTCTACCGGCAGCGCGGACTGTTCGTCGCGTGCACGATCCTCTACAACCACGAGTCGACCCTGCGCCCGCCGAGCTTCGTCACCCGCAAGATCACCATGGGTGCGGCCCGGATCTCCGTCGAGGGGGGCGAACTCACGCTGGGGAACCTCGACGCCGGGCGGGACTGGGGCTGGGCCCCCGACTACGTGCGGGCGATGGTGCTCGCCCTGCGGCATACCGAGCCCGACGACTTCGTCGTCGCGACGGGTGAGGTGCACACGGTGGAGGACTTCGTCCGGGTCGCCTTCGCCCGCGCCGGGATCGCCAACTGGCAGGCGCACGTGCGCACCGACCCGGCGTTCGTCCGGCCGGTCGACGCCGCCGTCCAGGTGGGCGACGCGAGCAAGGCCCGCCGGGTGCTCGGCTGGGCACCGTCGGTCGGATTCGACGACCTCGTCGGACGGATGGTCGAGCACGACCTGGCCCTCGCGCATCTCGCCGGCGACGCGGGCTGAGCGCAGCCGGCCCGGGGTCGGCCACGTGGGTCCGGGGGCCCCGGCCGCCGCTCGCTAGGATGGCGGGCGTGCCCGAAGCCATCGTCTCCTTCGCCCAGAACCGTGAGGACGTGGTGCTCTGGCGGGCGCTCGGCGACGTCCCCGCCGGCCGCTACGTCGAGGTCGGCGCCAATCACCCGGTCGTCCACTCGATCACGAAGACCTTCTCCGACCACGGGTGGAGCGGCCTGCTCGTCGAGCCGGTCCCCCAGTTCGCACAGTTGCTGCGCGAGCACCGCCCCCGCGATGTCATCGTCGAGGCCGCGGTCACCGAGGTGGAGGGGCCGATCGAGCTCTTCAGCATCCCGGACACCGGGCTCTCGACGTTGCGGGAGGACTTCGGCGGGCGGCACGCCGAGCAGGGCTGGCACGTCGACCGGATCGAGGTCGCGGGCCGCCGGCTGGACTCGTTGGTCGCCGAGCACGGGTTCGCCGACGTCGAGGTCCACCTGCTCGTCGTCGACGTCGAGGGGGCCGAGGAGGGCGTCCTGCGTTCGGTCGACCTGCGCTCGTGGCGTCCGTGGGTCCTGGTCATCGAGGCCACCGAGCCCAACCGGGCCGCACCGACCCACGAGACCTGGGAACCGATCGTCCTCGACGCGGGCTACGAGTTCTGCCTCTTCGACGGTGTCTCGCGGTTCTACTGCGCGGCCGAACACGCCGACCGGCTGCGTGCCGCGCTCTCGGTGCCGGCTTCGGCCATCGACGCCTTCGCCGACGCACGCATCCTCGAGCTGCAGGAGCGCGCCGCCGCGACCGAGCGGATGGCCGACGAGCGCCTGGCCGAGGTGATGCGCTGGCGCGCTGCCGCCCTCACGACGTGGGCCGCCGACGTGAGCGGGCGGCCCGCAGATCGCGCCGCCCTCGAGGCGGCGCGCTCGGATGCGGCCTGGGCGCACGAGGAGATCGCCAACATCCAGCGCACCGTGTCGTGGCGGGTGACTCGACCGCTGCGTGCGGTGCGCCGACGGACTAAGCGGCGGTGACGGCGCAGGTGCCTTCGGCCACACGCGAGAGCATGCCCCCGGTGAATTCCCGTCCACCCCTGTCGACCCTCGATGCGCTCGAACAGCGGCTGCGTGCCGCCGCCGCCGTCGCCCTGCCGGGCCGAGCCGAGCCGCAGTCCGACGACCCCGGACACCGGTGCGCCGCACTCCTGGCCGATCTGCTCGCCGCCTGTCCGTCGGCCGCCGGGCCCGAGCACTGGCTCGCCTGGACGGCCGTCGCCGGGCGGTTCGCGCGTGTCGCAGAGGTCGCCCGCCTGGCCCGGACCCTGCGGCTGGACGGCGTGGACCCCACGATCCGGATGCTCCTCACCGCGGTCCGGGCGGAGGCGGACAAGGGCTGCCTCGACCTGCCGATGCGGGTCATCACCGACCAGACGGTCGTCGTCGTCGACTACAGCGCGCGACACGAGCTCAACACGGGAATCCAGCGGGTGGCCCGGGCCACGACGACCCGATGGGTCGACTCGCGCCCGATCGTCCCGGTCGCCGTGACCGACGAGCACACGGGCCTGCGCCTGCTTCATCCACGCGAGAGCGCGCGAGTCCTCCACTACGGCACACCGTGGACCGGCGCCCCCGACGACCGCAGCGAGGACGAGTTGGTCGTGCCGTGGCGGACGTCCGTGGTCTTCCTCGAGGTGCCGGACCCCTGGAGCGCCCCGTCGATGGCGGCGATGGCCGAATGCTCCGGCAACCGGGTCGGTCTCGTGGCCTACGACATGATCCCCCTGCTGTCCGCCGACTACCGCCCGCGGGGCGAGTCGGGGATCTTCGCGTCCTATCTCGGCCTGGTCAAACACAGTCACCGGGTGGCCGGCATCAGTCGCTCCGCCGCCGACGAGTTCCGCGGCTTCTCGGCCATGTTGCCCGCCCAGGGCCTGGCCGGCCCGCACGTGACCGAGGTCGAACTCGCCGAGGAGGTCGACCACAGCGGGAAGGGCCGGCCGCCGCGGGCGGGCGAGCGCCCGGTCGTCATGGCCACCGCTCGGCGGGAACCGCACAAGAACCTTCGCGCGGTGCTGCACGCCGTCGAACGGCTCTGGAACGAGGGCCTGGACTTCGAGTTCGTCATGCTCGGCAGCACGGGATGGGACGAGAGCGCGCTGAGCGCGTGGATCGCCCGGCTCACGGCGGCCGGCCGACCGATCGAGGCGCTCGGTTGGGTGCCCGACGACGAAATGTGGCAGCGGATCGGGAGCGCGAGCTTCGTCGTCTTCACCAGCCTGCACGAGGGCTACGGGCTCCCCGTCGCGGAGGCGCTCGCCTGCGGGACGCCGGTCGTCACCACCCGCTACGGCAGCCAGGGAGAGATCGCCGAGAAGGGCGGCTGCGTGCTCGTCGACCCGCGCGACGACGCCGACATCACCGGCGCGCTGCGCACCCTCATCACGCAGCCCCAGCGCGTGCTCGAGTTGCGCGCGCAGATCGCCGGCCGACCGCGACGCTCCTGGGACGACTATGCCGCCGACCTCTGGCGCTACCTGGTGGAGGACGACGATGCGCAGGACTGACCGGGCCGCGGTACGACGGCCGGGACTCCGACGCCCGGACCACCGCTTCGACCGGGTCTGGGGTGCTCGCCTCGCCGAGGTGGCCCGGGCCCTCGGACAGCCGTCGCCCTCGTCCGAGGCCATCGCGGCCCGCGACCTCGGCGCTGCCGTCCTGCCCTTCCTGGGCGATGGCGACCGCTCCCGGGTCTGGCTCGTCCTGTCCGTCCTCTGCGGGGCGATGCCCACCGACCGCGAACTCATCGAGGTATGCCGCGATCTGGAGTTCGACGCAGGTGCCCGGCTGGTCGAGCACGTGCTGCGGCATACGACCGAGGCGTCCTCGACCCGGCGGGTGCGCGTGGTGTCGGGCGCGACCGTCGTCGACGTCTCCGCGACGCTGCGGATGCCCTTCACGACGGGAATCCAACGGGTGGTCCGGGAGTCGGCGTCGCGGTGGGTCGCCGGCGATCGGAGCATCCCGGTCTCGTGGACCCCCGACTTCCAGGCCATCCGGGAACTCACCCCTGCCGAGCGCACGCTGCTCGACGAGCGGCTTCCGGCCGAACGCGAGGACATCCCGCCGGAGCGACCGGGCACCGCCGTGCTCGTCCCGTGGCAGTCCACCTACCTCACCGGAGAGGTGCTCGCCGAGATCGACCGGGCCGAACGGGTCCGCACGCTTGCGCAATACGCCCGGTGCCGGACCGGATTCATCGTCTACGACCTCATCCCCGTGTCGGCCCCGGAGACGCTGCGGACCTGGGAGGAGGACAGCTTCGCCCACCACCTCACGGCCCTGCGCGAGTCGGACCGACTCGTCGCGATCTCGCGCTCCTCGGCGGACGAATACCGGGGCTGGCGTTCCATGCTCGCCGCCGTCGGGCGCCCCGGGCCCACCATCACCTCGGCCACACTGCCGGCCACGGTCCCACCGAGCGACGAGAACACCCTCGCGCTCGCCCGACAACGTTTCGTCGTGGGGGGCCTCCCCCTCGTCCTGGTCGTCGGGAGCGCCGAACCACGCAAGAACCACCTGCCGATCCTGCACGCGGCCGAGGTGCTCTGGCGGCGAGGACTGCGCTTCTCGCTCACCTTCATCGGGGGCCGCTCGTGGGGCGGCACCGAGTTCGACGCCACGTTGGCCGCTCTCCAGGCCGCGGAGCGCCCGATCGAGCGCGCCACGGGCATCACCGACGAGTTCATGTATGCGGCATACCGGCTCGCGCGGTTCACCATGTTCCCCTCGCTCACCGAGGGCTACGGGCTACCGGTGGCCGAGTCCCTGGCCGTCGGCACGCCGGTGATCACCTCGGGCTTCGGGAGCATGGCCGAAATCGCCGACCGCGGCGCCCTGCTCGTCGACCCCCGCGACGACGAGAGCATCCTCTCGGCGATGGAGGCCCTGCTCACCGACGACGGGCTGCTCCAACGCCTGCGCGACGAGGCGAAGGGTCGTCCGACCTCGTCGTGGCAGGACTACGCCGAACGCTGCTGGTCGCTACTCACCGACCCCGACTCTCCCGGCGACGACGTCGCGTGACGACGTCCTCGACGTCCTCGACGACGTGGGCCACGAAAGGATGACCGTGCGAATCGCCACGGAGGTCACCCGGCCGCTGCGCGACTACCTCAACTCGCGGTTCGGCCACGTCCTGCACCGCCTCGACACGGTCGAGGAGCGACTGGCGCGGATCGAGCACCAGCTCACCCCGGCCACCGGCCCGGCGACCGAGGAACCGACCCCCCTCGTCGACGACCTGCCCGACTTCTCGCACCTGCTGCACACCCTGCGCGGGATCGAGCTGTCCCGGATGCCACCGGGTGCCCGGACCATGCTGAGCGCCGGCTGCGCCAACGCGGGCTACTTCGCGTGGGTCTCCGCCAACTACCCGGGGGTGCAGCGACACATCGGCCTCGAGCTCTACCTGCCCGAGCCCGACGACCTGCCGCCCGGGGTCGAATGGCTCAAGCAGTCCGTGTCGGACATGTCCGGGGTGACCGACGGCGAGATCGACCTGCTCTTCTCTGGGCAGAACCTCGAGCACCTGTTCGGCGACGACCTCGGCGGCTTCCTCCTGGAGAGTCACCGGGTGCTGCGTGAGGGCGGCCTGCTCGTCGTCGACTCCCCGCATCGGCAGATCTGTCACGCCCTCAACTGGACCATGCCGGAGCACACGATCGAGTTCACGCCGCAGGAGGCCGCGGAGCTGGTCACCCTGGCCGGCTTCGACGTCGAGTCGATCCGCGGCCTCTGGCTGTGCCGCGAGCCCGACGGCACCCTGTTGCCGCTGTGGTCCGAACCGGGGAGACCGCTCAGCGCGTCCGAGGTCGTGCGCCGGTCCACCCTCGGGCAGGACCGGGCCGACGACAGCTTCGTCTGGTGGCTCGAGGCCCGACGATCCGCCCGGACGCCGGACGAGCAGGGACTACGGAAAAGGCATGCGCAGCTATTCGCCCATTCCTGGCCCGAACGGCGCCGGCGGCTGCGCCGGGCGGTCGGCGACGCCTTCGTCGAGGACGGGCGCTCGATCGTGCGGGTGGCGGCAGGCACGGCGGGATACCCGGTCTTCGGGCCCTACCTGCCACTCCCGCCCGGAGAGCACCGGGCGACCTTCCGGCTGCGCCGGAACGGCCCGGCCAGCGAGGCCGACGAGGCCGCCGTGGTCGCCCGGGTGGACATCTGCGGGGCCGGGACCCCGTTGGCGCAACGCGAGCTCCTGGGTGTCGACCTCCCCTTCGGGGTGTGGACCGACGTGGAGGTGCGTGCGGACGTCCCCGCCCTGCTGTGGGGCGGGGAATACCGGGTGGAGGCGACCGGTGTCGCGGCCCTGGACGTCGACCTGGATATCGCGGTGATCGAACCGCCCGGGAGCGTCGGGCCCCGACCGATCTCGGACCCGCCGGCTGAGCCGGGACAACCTGGGCACGTGGTCGCCTGAGAATCGGTCGCGCTCAGAAGCGCACGCCGGGGTTCCCGGACAGGCCGAAGGCGTCGAAGAGCAGCCGCAGCGACCCGTCCTTGACGACGACGTTCCCGTCGTCCTGCACGGCGAGGAAGGCCCCGGACCCGAAGGCCATCGAGGCCCAGGCCGGCGAACCGTCCGGCCGATAGACCACGAGGTTGCCGTCCCCCTGGAGGACCAACGACGAGCCCGGCACGAAGGTCCGGGTGTTCCACGGCGGGCGCCCCGAGGCGAAGTAGGCCACGAGGTTGCCGTCGCCCTGCATGACCAGCCAGACCGAGCGGGTGTTGGATCGGACACCCTGGCCGGGCGACAGCGTGCTCACCTCCGGCGGCAGGGCGAACCGCGCGACGGTCTTGTGGGTGTGCCCCTGGCTGTCCCAGAGGGCCACCCCGGTCCGTGAATAGAGCACCAGGTTGCCGTCGTCCTGCAGGCGCAGGACGACGCCCGAGCCCGAGGTCATCGTCGCCCACACGGCATACCCGTGCGCGGAGTAGAGCACGACGTTGCCGTCGGCCTGCACGACCAGCGACGAGCCGGGCGAGAAGGTCCAACTCGACCAGAGGACCCGACCGTCCGCGGAGTAGACGACGAGGTTCCCGTCGTTCTGCATGACGAGCAGACAGGCATGGTTCGGCGACCAGACGATCCGGCCCGGCCCCAAGGACCCGGTCACCACCGACGGGTCGGCGTTGAGGATCGTGAACCACGTCGAGCGCAGGCCGTCGGCGAAGGAGGGGTAGGGCCGGGCGAACCGGATGTCGTCACCGGTCACATCCACCGACCCATTCGCGAACTCGAGGCGCACCGAGGTCACCCGACCGCCCCACTCGCCGTAGCCGTTGCGGGCGAGCACGACGAGCCGGTTGAGCGCCCCACGACCCGGATACCTCGCCTCGAGCGCAGCGGCCGGGAGGGCGGCCGTCCAGGTCGCGGACGAGTTGCCCGCTGGTATGCCGTCATAGGGGTCGGCCTGCGCGACGAGGTAGCTCTGGCCACCGGGCGCGGTCCACCCTCCGCTGCTCGCCGAGTACTCCGTGAGGGCGAGTGCGCCGGCGGCCGTGCGCACGACCTGGCCGGCGGTGGCCGCGACCGCTGCGTCCGTGCTGGCCGCCTCCAACGCCGTGGCGGTCCCGTTCACCGCATAGGCGGTGACCCCGCCGTAGACCTGGCAGGCGGTCGTGTCGCAGATGTCGTAGTTGCCGGGCGCGTGCAAGGTGCGGGCGGCGTAGGTCCGCGCCGCGACCGCCTGGGCGGACAGCGCCGCCGTCAGCCACGAGGCGGGGCTCTCCCGCGGGACGACGCCCCGCAGGTAGGCCTCGAGCGAGACGGTGTCGACGGTGTCGACGGTCGAGCCGACGGGGATCGCCGTAACGGTGCCCCGGTAGTCGGTCGAGGTCCCGTCCGCGCGCCACACCCGCACGATCCCCCCGGGCGCCACGAAGCGCAGCGGGGCGGCGACGGTCGTGGCACCGGACACCGGGAAGACGACCCACGCGGTGCCGCTGTTGCCCTGCAACTGCAGACCGGTCGCGGTCGGCCAGAACCGCCACTGTCCGTATCCGGCCGGCAGGGTGGTGACCGCGCCCGAGGTCTCCACGACGGTGAGCCCCACGGCCATGCTCACCCGCAGCTGGCTCGGGTCGGCACTGAGCCGCACCCGGATCGGCTCGTCGACGATCGTCGCCAGCTGGGTGCCCGGGTAGTAGAAGCCGAGGATCTGGGCCGCGCCGAGGCCGGAGAGAGCCGCCCCCTGGGCCCCCCACTGGGACATCCCCCTGCCATGGCCGAAGCCGTGACCACGCAGTTGGAAGACCCCGTCGGCGGGTCGCACGTAGGCCTCCTCGGCGGCGGCCAGGGCACCAAGGGCACCCGTGGCGCCCGGTGCGCCGACGACCGCCACGAGGGACGCGACCACTGCCCTCACGAGCACGCGCGCGACCCACCGTGCGGTTCGGGGCGCAGGAGACCGGCTCACCCTCCCAGCATGCCTCGCGACGGGGGGCCACCGCGACCGACCGACCAACCGAGACCGACCGCCGACCGACCGGGCGCGGCCACGAGGTCAACGGGCGACGAGGACCCCCGCGGCGGCGCTTGCCGCGAGGGCGGCGCGCCAGTGCGGCAGGCGGGCGACGCCCACCGCGTCGCTGCGGTCGTGGCCGAGCACGCTGTAGGCCGGCCGCACAGCCGGAAGGGGGTAGTCCGCGGTTCGGATCGGGCGCACCCGCGCGGGGTCGGCACCCAGTTCCTCCAGGACCGCCTGCGCGAATCCGTGCCAGGTGGTCTCGCCCTCGCTGGTCGCGTGGTAGATCCCCGGCGGCGCCTCGGCGGCGAGCAGGTCGACGAGATAGCGCGCGACGTCAGCGGTCGTCGTCGGCTGACCCCGTTGGTCGTCGACGAAGGCGAGGGTCTCCCGCTCCCCGGCCACACGGGCGATCGTCCGCGCGATGTTGGGACCGCCCGCGCCGTAGAGCCACGCGGTTCGCACGACGAGCGCGGTCGGGCATTCGGCCCGCGCGGCCCACTCCCCCGCGGCCTTCGTCCGTCCGTATGCCGAGCGGGGCGCGAGTGGGGCATCCTCGGCATACGGCGTGGTCGCGTCCCCGGAGAAGACGTAGTCGGTGGAGATGTGCACGAGCCGGGCACCCGCCCGATGCGCGCTCCGGCCGAGGACCGCCGGCCCGATCCCGTTGATCCGGAAGGCCGTCGCCTCCTCGGTCTCGCATCGATCGACGGCCGTGTATGCCGCCGTGTTCACCACCCAGTCGTGCCCGGCCACCGCGGCGGCGGACGACTCGGGGTCGGTGATGTCCACCTCCGGCAGGTCGGTCGCGGTCACGTCGTGGCCGGCGGCGGCGAAGGCTGCCGCGACGTCCTGGCCGAGCATCCCCCGGGCCCCGGTGATGAGAATGCGCACAACCGCGGAGTCTAGTTCCCGGCCACGGCGGACGGTCGGCGCCGATAGCCTGACCGGCATGAAGGGGATCATCCTCGCGGGGGGATCGGGGACCAGGCTGCATCCCATCACCAAGGGGATCAGCAAGCAGCTCATGCCGGTCTACGACAAACCGATGATCTACTACCCGCTGTCCACGCTCATGCTCGCCGGCATCCGCGAGGTCCTCGTCATCACGACGCCCGAGGACTCCGCGCAGTTCCGGCGGCTGCTCGGCGACGGTCGCGACTGGGGCATCGAGCTCGACTATGCCGTCCAGCCCCGGCCCGAGGGGCTCGCCCAGGCCTTCCTCATCGGTGCCGACTTCGTCGGATCCGATGCCGTGGCGCTCGTCCTCGGCGACAACATCTTCTACGGCACCGGCCTCGGCACCGCGCTGCGCACGAGCACCCACGTGGTGGGCGGCCACGTCTTCGCCTACCACGTCGCCGACCCACAGGTCTACGGCGTCGTCGAGTTCGACGAGGACGGCAGGGTCCTGTCGATCGAGGAGAAGCCCGCACGGCCCCGGTCCAACTACGCCGTCCCCGGGCTCTACTTCTACGACAACTCGGTCCTGGACGTCGCCCGTGCGCTGCGGCCGAGCGCGCGCGGCGAGCTGGAGATCACCGGCGTGAACGCGGCATACCTCGGCCGGGACGCGCTCACGGTGACGGTCCTGCCGCGCGGCACGGCCTGGTTCGACACGGGCACCTTCCAGGGACTGCTCGACGCGAGCCAGTTCGTCCACGTCGTCGAGGCCCGGCAGGGACACAAGATCGGGTGCGTCGAGGAGATCGCCTGGCGCAACGGCTGGATCGACGACGCACAGCTGGAGCGGCTCGCCGACACGCTCGCGAAGAGCGGCTACGGCGGCTACCTGCGTGGGCTGCTCGAAGACGGCCGGGGCCGCTGATGGACTTCCGCCCGCTCGCGATCGAAGGTGCCTGGGAGGTCACCCCACGCCAATTCCCCGACGCCCGAGGGATGTTCGCCGAGGGCTTCCGCGCCGACAAGCTCGCCGCGCACATCGGCCACCTGCTCGCCGTGCGGCAGACGAACATCTCGGTCTCGGTGGCGGGGGCGGTGCGGGGCATCCACTATGCGGCGCTGCCACCCTCGCAGGCGAAGTACGTGACGGCTCTGGACGGGGTCTTCCTCGACTTCGTCGTCGACCTGCGGGTCGGCTCGCCGACCTTCGGCGAGTGGGACTGCGTCCGGCTCGACACCGTCGACCGTCGCGCCGTCTACCTGTCCGAGGGCCTGGGCCACGCTCTCGCCTGCCTCGAGGACGGCACCGCCTTCTACCTGTGCAGCGAGGTCTACGACCCGGCGGGCGAGCGGGCGATCACCCCGCTCGACCCCACGGTCGGGCTCGTCCTGCCCGGGGGACCGGCACCGGTGCTCTCCCCGCGCGACACGGCCGCACCCTCGTTACTCGAGGCCCGCGAGGCAGGCCTGCTGCCCGACTACGAGGACTGTCTCGCATACCGCCGCGGGCTGGCCTGACCGCGGGTCCGCGCGAGAGGATGACCGGTATGCCGCGCCGCCCGCTGAGGGAGTCCCTCGCCGCCCTGCCCGCTCGGTTGCCCGGCACCGCGCGCGAGCTGCCCGGGCGCACGCGTCGGCTCGTCCAGCCTCGCGGACGCACCCCGCGGCTCGGGTTCGCGACCGTCCGCGGTCGGTCGATGGAACCGACCCTGCACGAGGGCGACCGGCTGCTCGTCGCCTGGGACCTGCCACCGCGGGCCGGGCGGATGGCCCTCGTCCAGCTCCCCGACGGACCCGACGGTGCCCGCCCCCTCTCGGTCAAGCGCGTGAGCGGACCCGATCCCCAGGACCCTGGCTCGTGGTGGGTCGAGCGCGACAACCCGCGTGAGGGTGTCGACTCTTGGCAGGCCGGCGGGGTCCCGGACGCGGACGTCAGGGCTCGGGTGCTCACCCGGGTGCCCGACGTGGGCAGCATGCTGCGCTCACCCGTCTTCCTTGCCGTGGCCGGCTGGGGCCTGAGCCGTCGCACGTCCCTGCGCCGCCGCCGGGGGTAGGTTGGAGACGATCGAACGCCCACACGCCCCGCACATCGCAGGCACCAGGACCGGACATCACGAAGGGAACGAGAACATGAACCTGAGCTTCATCGCCGCCACCGTCGAGGTCAGCGCCCACTGCGACCTGCCGTGCGGCGTCTACGACCCCGCCCAGGCCCGGATCGAGGCCCAGTCGGTCAAGGCCACCATCGAGAAGGCCATCGCGAGCGACGACCCCGACTTCAAGGTCCGCGCGATGATCATCAAGGAGCAGCGCTCCCACTTGGTCAAGGAGCACCTGTGGGTGCTGTGGACCGACTACTTCAAGGCCCCGCACTTCGAGAAGTACCCCAACCTGCACACCCTGTTCAACGAGGCCACCAAGGCCGCGGGCGCCGCCGGCACCAAGGGCTCCTGGGACCTGGCCAAGGCCGATGAACTGCTCGCGATGATCGACGAGATCGCGGAGATCTTCTGGGAGACCAAGAAGGCCTGAGCGAGATCCCACGAGTCCGGCCCCCGTCGCCGCCCGGTCCTCGTCGGCCGCCCCTGGGCGGACCACGAGGACCAGGGGCGCGAGCGAGGTCGAGATTGCGTAACGACTGAGACGCGTGTGTCCTGTGTGACGCATGTCCGGTTTACTGTGCTGCGATGAACAGGGGAATCCTTCGGCGTGCCGCCTCGCGCCTGGCGGTCGCCTCCGTCTGCCTCGGCCTGGGGCTCGGCCTCGGCCCGGCACCGACCGTCCACGCCCAGCCCCCCAGCGAGGTCGCGACGGCCCCCGCCCGACCGGTCGCCGCGGACTCCGCTGCGAGCGCCGAGCGGCCGGCAGCGGCCGCCACGCGTCCGGTGCTGCGCCGCGAGGCGCTCACCGGGGCGACCCCGACGTCCCCGCAGCGACCAGGGCAGCGGGCGGCCGTCGACCGGCGCAATCCGCCCGCGGAGGCGGCCCTCGACGCCTATCCCGGCCGGATCGCGCAGACGAACGGGGCCCGACTCGCCGGGGTGGCCTGGTCCGGCACCGGTCCCGATCGGTCGGAGATCCGGTTCCGCACGGCCGACGGTGGCTGGTCCCCCTGGGCAACCCTCGAGCGAGAGACCTCCACGCCCGAGGGCGGCACGAGCGAGCCCCTCTGGATCGGTGACGCAGACACCATCGAACTGCGGGCGTCGCGGGGAACCCAGGACGTCTCCGGCGAACTCACCCTGCTCTGGGTCACCGACCCGGCCACGCCCGCGGCGGCATCCAGGCCGTCGGCGACGTCGAGTCCCGATCCGTCGGCGCTCGCCACCCCCGAACCCTCGACGGGCAGCGCGTCGCTGCCGATGCCCGGGCCGGGTCGCAGCGCCGTGGGGGTGTCCGCCACGGGCGCCTCGCCGGCGGCGTTGTCGGTCGCCACACCTGTCCGGGTCTACACCCGAGCCGAATGGGGCGCCGACGAGTCGCTCCGGATCGACGCGCCGAGCTATGCCGACGAGCTGCGGGCCGCGTTCGTCCACCACACCGACGGCTCCAACACCTACACCGCCGACCAGGTGCCCTCGATCCTCCGGTCGATCTACGTCTACCACGTGCAGGGCAACGGCTGGAACGACATCGGGTACAACGCGCTCGTCGACCGCTACGGGCGAGTGTGGGAAGGCCGCTACGGCGGACTCGACTTCGCCGTGATCGGGGCGCACGCCGCAGGCTTCAACAACCGGACCTTCGGGGTGTCGGTGCTCGGCACCTACACGACCACGGGTCTGCCGGCGGCGGCGGCCGAGGCGGTGGCCCAGATCGTGGCATGGAAATTCCGCGTCTCCGGGGTGACCGACCCGACCGGCAGCACCGTCCTCACGAGCGGTTCCGACGCCGCACGTTGGCCGACCGGGACCGCGGTCACGCTCCCGCGCATCCTGGGCCATCGCGACGTCAACTACACGAGTTGCCCGGGCGACGCGGCATACGCGACGCTCCCCTCGATCCGCCAGCGCGTGGCGGCCCTCGTGGCCGCGAGCCCTCGCGGGCCGTGGGTGCCCGGGACCTTCACCCCGGCCATGGGGGCGATCACGTCGTGGGCCGGGACCGCGCGGGTGGTCATGCAGGGTGACGGCAACCTCGTCGTCTACGACACGGCCTGGCACCCGTTGTGGGCGACGATGACGATGGTCGCCGGCTCCAGTCTCGTCGGCGAGGCGGACGGCAACCTCGTCCTGCGGGCTCCGGACGGTCGACCGTTGTGGACGGCCGGAGTGAGCAGCACGGGTTCGGTCCTGCGCATCCTCGACGACGGGGATCTCGTCCTCTACTCCCGCGCCGGGACCCCGATCTGGGACGCCTACGGCCGTTCGGGCAACATCGGCGTCGACCTCACCAAGGCGTCCATCCTGCACGGGCTCACCGCCGGGCAGTCGGTGACCTCGCCCGCGGGAAACTACCGCGTGTCCCTCGACGCGGCCGGCACCCTCGCGGTCCGCACGAGCGGTGGCTCGGTCGTCTGGTCGCGCGCCGGAGTCGCCGGCTCCTCGCTCGTCATCGACGGCGAGGGCAACCTGCTCTTCACGGATCCGACCGGCTATCCGCAGTGGACGGCCGGGGTGAACAGCCCGGGCTCCTATCTGCTCCTCACCGACTCGGGCAACCTCGTCCTCTACGCCCTCAACGGACGCGTGTTGTGGGACGCGAACGGGTCGAGCGGGAACCCGGGCATCGACTACGCCCGCGATGCCGTGTGGAAGCTCGCCCCCGGCGGCACGGTCTCCTCGCCCGGCGGCGGCTACCGGCTCGCCATGCAGAACGACGGGAATCTCGTCGTCTACACGAACACCAACGCCGTCGTCTGGGCGACCTACACCTTCGTCCCGGGGTCCTCGCTCGCCGTCGGCCGGGACGGCAGCATGCGCATCCTCGACGCGAGCGGCAGGCCGCGGTGGGCGGCCGGCACCTGGGTATCCGCCGGCGTCCTGTTGTTCCAGGCCGACGGCAACCTCGTGCTCTACACCCCCAGCCGGCGTCCGGTGTGGGACAGCAAGGGAGTGCTGGGACGCAGCGGGGTCCGCTACGGCGCTGCCCCCCTGTGGAGCCTGGGCGCCGGGCAGGAGAGCGTGGCGGGGGGCTATCGCCTGGCGATGCAGGGCGACGGGAACCTCGTCGTCTACAACGCGTCGTGGCGCCCCCTCTGGTACAGCGGCACGTTCGTCCCCGGCACGCGGATGGAGGTGGGGACCGACGGCATCGTGCGGCTCACCACCTCGTCCGGCACCGTCCTGTGGACCTCCCGGGTCTTCAGTCCCGGCGCCGCGCTCTACGTCCAGGCCGACGGCAACGTCGTGCTCTACGACATGAGCGGACGCCCGATCTTCGACACCGCGGGATACACGGGCAACTCCGGTTCGCGCGTGTGACGTTCAGTGCCGATGCGTATGCCGTCGCTCGAGCACCCGCTGCAGGCTGTCGACTACCCGTGGGTCGTATTCGTAGCCCAGACCGAGGTGGATCCGCTCCATGGCGGCCTCCCTCCGGCGCGCGGTGATCGACCCGCCCACGAAGTCGTCGTAGGCGTTGGCGACCTTGAGGATGCGGGCGAGTAGCGGCAGTTCCTCGTCGAACTCGCGCACCACGCGGTAGGGCGTGGCCTGCGCCGCGACGGCGTCGCCGACCTCGGCGGCGACTCCCGCCTCACGGACGATCTGGGCACCGGCCTCGGCGATCCGCCGCTGGTCGGCCGGCGCCGCCATGACGGTGGCTCCTGCAGGGATGGGTGAGCGCAGCGCCACCTGGCCCAGGTCGTGCAGCAGGGCGGCGTGTTCGAGGTACCGCAACTCCCGCTCGGGAACGCTAAGGTCACGCCCCAACTCGATCGACAGCTGGCAGACCCGGTCCGGGTGTCCCGGTCGGGTGAACCCCCCCAGCTCGGTGAGCCTCGAGAGCACTCGCACGGTCTGGGCGTAGGTCCGGCGGATCGCGGCATACTGCCGGAGGGCGAACTGGGTGAGCACGAGCGGGATGAGGAACAACGGGAGCGCGGCCAGGCCCAGCGGACGCGCGGCCAGCGCGACAAGGGTGCCCGAGGAGCTCAAGGCCAGTCCGAGTCCCGCGCCCGCACGCAGTTCGTCGGCGACCGCCTGGCGCAGGCCCTGGTGCAGGCGGGCGGCCCGGGTGAGGGCCGTGAGGAAGAGGAAGGCCGCCAGTCCCGCCGCCGCCGCGAGAGAGAGCAGGATCGCCATCGGCCAGCGGTCTCCGTGCCAACCGGCGTCGACCTGCAGCAATGTCTGCCCGTCCCACAACGGCAGCTTGCGGTAGACGACCGCGGTGACGGTCACGCCGAGGAACCGGGCGGACACCTCGTCCACGCGCACGTCCTGCCCGAGGAGCAGTCGTGGGAGGGCGCCGAGAGTGAGACCGAGCGCCACGGCGGCCAGCAGCGGCGACGGCTGCAGCCCGACGAGATCGTGTGTCCCCGAGCGCGAGAGCAGGACGAGGGCCAGCGCGGCGGCCAACGACATCGGGGCGAGGTCGCGGGAGTCCTCGAAGCGGAAACGGTAGTACTCCCCGATCGCGATGACGAGGGCGTAGAAGGCGACGAGTGGGAGGATCTCGGGGACGTGCCGCAACTCCATGCCGCCACGCAGGATCGCCGCGACCGCGGTGACCACAGCCAGACCGATGACCGCGGCGACGGCGCCCCGCGGGACCGAGAGGCCCGACCGGTGCGGGATCACGAGCGCCTCGTCCCGGTCCGGGCCACGGTGCCACTCACGAGGTCGGAGGTCGCGGGATCGTCGTGGTCGAAGGCCGTGCCGGTCATTTCGACCGAGGCGCCGGTCCACGGGTGCCGCTCGAGCGCCCGTTCGAGGGCGGAGACGATCGTCGGGTCCACCTGCGAACCGGCCCGTGCCCACAACTCGTCGAGGGCCTGGGGGCAGGACAGGCAGGGGCGCCCGGGTCCGGTGGAGGTGAGCGTGTCGAAGGCGTCGGCGACCGCGATGATCCGGGCCGACTGTGGGATGGCCACCCCGGCCAGGCCGACCGGGTAGCCCTCCCCGTCGAATCGTTCGTGGTGGTGGCGGATCCCCGGGAGGGAATCGTGCAGGAAGGAGATCTCCCGCAGAAGATCCGCCCCCCGGTCCGGATGCCCCATGAGGGTGTCGACGTCGGCGAAACCGTGGCGTCCGTCGGCGGCCGGGTGGGCCGGCGCGCCGATCCAGCCGATGTCGTGGAGCATCGCGGCATACCGCAGAGCCGTCGACTGCGCAGAGGTGAGGCCCAGTTGCTCGGAGATCCACTCGGCGAGGACGGCTACCCGCTCGCTGTGCCCCACGGCATACGGGTCCCGTGCACCCACCGCAGCGACGAAAGCCGCGAGCGTGCGATCGTGGGCGGCCCGCTCCTCGCTGTATTGGACGAACGCCCAGCGGGCGACGAACAACGGCATGAGGATGAGCACCGCGCTGAACGGGCCCACCCCCGCTGGCACCCAGAGGATGACGAAGAGGAAGCCGATGACGCCGAAGCCGACCTGGGCCAGACCCGTGGAGGTGAGCATCGAGCCGACGAACTGGCGGTAGTTGTCGCCGCGGTCAGCCCAGACGATGCCGCCGAGGAGCAGGACGTTGGTGACCGTCTGCACGAGGTTGGCCAGCATGAACGGGCCCCCGACCCGGGCCATGATCTCGGCCACGCCGGTCACGTGGGTGAGGTCGGCCGCGCCTCCGGCCCACAGGTAGGTGAGTCCCGCCACCGCGCCGAGGATCGCGTTCATCGCGGTGTTGAAGACCCGCGCCCGCAGCGGTCGGGGACCCCGCTCGAGGGCCACGGCCAGGGCGTTGATGACGGCCCCCCCGAACGGCCCGACGAGGACCGACGAAGCGAGGGCGATGATGCTCCCGGCGGCCAGGCTCACTCGCGTGAGGACGTGCACCCGCAGGACCCAGCTACCCATCGCCATGACCGCGAGAACGCCAGCGGCCACGAGATCCCGGGGTGGTCCCCCCACAAGCCAGGCGACGACGAGGGCCAGGACGGCCAACGCGCCCGTCGCCGCGATGTAGGCACCGACGAACCATGCCGGACGCGGCGGGAGCTCGTCGGGTTGGTCGAGCATGGAAGTACGGTACGCCGCTCGTGTCGCCCCGCACGTGGACACGGCGCACCGGCCTGCGCTCGGCCGGTCGGAACGGGCTCAGCAGGCCTTGGGCTCCCAGTTGTGGTACCCGGCCTTCGGCTCCCAGTTGTGGTACCCGGCCTTCGGCTCCCAGTTGTGGTACCCGGCCTTGGGCTCCCAGTTGTGGTACCCGAGCGTCGTCGTGATGGTCATCGTGAGTCCTTGTCTGTGTGTCGGCGGTGTTGCTGCGCGGAAATCGGGAATGGGGGTTGTCGTGCGACGGAGGGCCGGAAAGCCTCAACGGGCCTTGGGCTCCCAGTTGTGGTAGCCGGCCTTCGGCTCCCAGTTGTGGTAGCTGGCCTTCGGCTCCCAGTTGTGGTAACCGGCCTTCGGCTCCCAGTTGTGGTACCCGGCCTTCGGCTCCCAGTTGTGGTACCCGGCCTTCGGCTCCCAGTTGTGGTAACCGAGCGTCGTCGTGGTGGTGTTCATGGCGGACCTTCTTTCCTTTGGGGTTGGGGTGATGCGGCGAGAGGATGGATCGACAGGAGCGGCGCGACGGCGGGTGGGCCGGCACACCGCGAGGGAGACGCGGCGACCCGGCAGGATCAGCTGGACATGCGGGCCGGGCCGGCCCACGTGAGCGGTGTGGTGCGAGCGAGCATCGCCTCGATGACCACGGTGAAAGCCTTCATGTCGGATCTCCTGTCTCATGCTCGTGACGAGCAAACCGAGGGGGTGGGGACGTGCATGGTCGCGCCGCCGTCGCCGGGCGACGGGTGGCGGAAGTGTTCAGAGCGCGGTGGGGGCAGCGGGGAGCGCGGGTGCCCACGTGCGGGAACCCGGCTCCTCTTCGGTGAGCATCGCGACCAACAAACGGGAGAGAGTCTTCACGCGTGCTCCTAGGCGCTGGGGAGAGGAGGCTGTCACTCCTGGGCGTTCGCCAGACCCCAGCCTCCAGTGTGCGACAATATCGCGGCCCTAGCCAGAGGCCGGGCGACTGCATGCGACGCCGCCCCGCCCACGATCGGCTCCAGCACCCCACGGGGCCGGGCAATGCCGCCCCGGTGGCCGCCCCGAGCTATACCCGATTACCCGGCCCAACAAGAAGGAGACGACATGAGCAAGCGGTCGCGCAAGAAGCGGTCCCGGAAGTCCTCGACGGCCAACCACGGTCGCCGGCCCAACTCCTGAACCGCGGATTGGCCTCGGCCGGTCAGCGGCCGGGGTCGACCCGGATGACGGTGAGTCGGCGCATGATCGTCGCCCGCAGGTGGACGGGCGCCGGCTCAGGGGCGCAGGAGCGCTTCACGACGACCTTGACCATCTGGTCGAGGTCGTACTGCCGCAGGCATTCGCCGCATGTGTCCAGATGCGCCCGGATCTTCGCGTGATCGTCGGGTCCCATCTCGCCGTCGAGGAATTCGAAGACGCGCAGGAGTGCTTCGGAGCAGTCCGAGACGCTCGGCACACCGTGTTGATGCCCGGCGTGACCTGCGTGACCGGCCTCGACCGTGGACCCGGCAGGGTCGGGGGCCGGCCCGGTGCCGCGCGGGGACTGGTCGCTCGTCACCGACCCTCCCCCTCTCGGCCGCCGGCGCGGACGACGCCGCGCTGCACGGCATACTCGCTGAGCAACTCGCGCAGTTGCCGCCGTCCACGATGCAGTCGCGACATCACCGTGCCGATCGGGGTGTCCATGATGTCGGCGATTTCCTTGTAGGAGTAGCCCTCGACGTCGGCGAAGTAGACGGCGAGCCGGAACTCCTCGGGGATCTGCAGCAGCGCCCGCTTGACGTCGCTGTCGGGCAGATGCTCGAGCGCGACGTCCTCGGCCGACCGACCCCCGGAGGAGGTGTGCGAGTCGGCCCGGTGCAGCTGGTAGTCCTCGACTTCGGCCGCGTCGGACTGCTGCGGCTCCCGCTGACGCTTGCGGTAGGAGTTGATGTAGGTGTTCGTGAGGATCCGGTAGAGCCAGGCCTTGAGGTTGGTCCCCGGCTGGTACTGGTGGAAGGCCGCCCACGCCTTGGCGTAGGTCTCCTGGACGAGGTCCTCGGCGTCGGCGGGGTTGCGCGTCATGCGCAGGGCTGCCGAGTAGAGCTGGTCGAGCAGCGGCAGGGCCTCGCGTTCGAAGCGTTCGCGTCGTTGCTCGGGGGTCTCGACGGCCGTGGCGCCGACACTCGCCTCACCGGCGGTCCCCGAGTCGGGGGAGTCCGTCGAGTGCGTGGAGTCCTTGGCGTTCTCGGACTCCGGGGCATCCACGCTGCCGGTGCGCTCGTCGCTGCTCATCGCGCCCCACCCTAACGCCACCGCAGCGGCGGGCGGAGCCTGCGGGCGGGCGGTGGTGGCCAGGTCGGCATCCGCGAGCACGAACACGCGGGCCTCCTGCGGGGGACGATCGACCGGCTTGGTCAGCTCGGTCAGCTCGGTCAGCTGGCTGAGCTGGGTCAGCGTGGTCATGGACACCGCGTGCAACGTCACCGCCCGGTCGCTCCATTCCCGCCCTCGTGATCGCCGTATGCCGCCCTCCTCGCCCGACGTCCCCAGGCCCCTCCCCCACCCCGTCCCTTGCCCCCACCCCCTCCCTTGGCCCCACCCCCTCCCTTGGAGTAAGCGCTTGACTGTTCACAAATCCCGCAACTCAAGGCCTGAGTCACGAGAAAGGTGCACAGTCAAGCGGTTACTCCCAGAAGGGGAGGTCGGCGAGGGCCAGCCGCACAGCCTCGGCGACGAGCGGTCCGCCGGCCCGGGCGATCGTGTGCGTGCCGGGGACGGGGTGCACCCGCCCGGCGAGCGCCGGCTGAGCTGCGAGCACCTCGGCCGGGCCGCCGAACGGATCCCGCTCCCCCTGGACGACGTGGACGGGCAGCCCGGCACCCAGCGGGACCCCGAGTTCGTCGGCGCGCGAGACGTGCGGCTTGCCGGGGGCATGCAGCGGGAAGGACAGGCACAGGACTGCCCCGGCCCCGACGACGCCGGCCGTCCGGCAGGCGACCCGGGCCCCGGCGCTGCGCCCGCCCACGACGAGTGGGCCGCGCACCCGGGCCAGCGGACCACCCCGCCCACGCAGGGCCGCGACGAGCGGGACCCACGCGGAGTCGAGGACCGGGGGGCGGGGTGCGACCCGTCCACCGGCGACGAGCCAGGGCTGCTCGACCAGGGCGACCGCCCAGCCCGCCCCGACAGCCGACTCGACCGCCGCGACGAGGTCGACCGTCGTGATGCTCGGACCGGCGCCGTGGCCGAGGGCGAGGACCCCGCGGGCGGCGCGCGGGCGGGTGACATGGACACGTCCCAGCCCCACGGGGGTGGCGAGCTCGACGACCTCGGCGCTCGTGGTCACGAACCCAGGACCTCCCCCGTCGTCGGGTCGACGACCCCGCGCAGTTCGCCGGCCGACAGGGGGTCCAGCAGGTGCGGGCCGTTGGCGCGTGCCCCGTTGACCGCGGTCGACACCGGGTATGCCGCGAACCGGCCGGGTGCGCGCGGCGCGAGCAGCCGTCCCACCGACGGGGCGTCGGTGCGCCCCGGGTCCAGCCACGCGGCCCAGTCCTCGGGCTCGAGGACGACCGGTTGCCGGTCGTGGATTCGGTCCAGGCCCGGCTCGGCGGCAGTCGTGACGATGGCGAAGCTCGTGAGCCACGCGCGCGGGTCGTCGGGGTCGTCGATCGCCCGGTCGCGCCAGAACTCGTAGACCCCCGCGAAGGCCACGGGCGCGCCGTCCCCCCGGTGGATGAAGAAGGGCTGGCGGCGAGCTCGACCCTTGGCGTCGGTGACGGTCGGGCTCGCCTGCCATTCGTACCAGCCGTCGGCCGGCACGAGGGCCCGCCGGGCGAGCGCAGCCCGGACGAAGGCGCCCTTGTCCAGCAGGGTCTCGGCGCGCGCGTTGATCATCCGCAGCCCGGTCTTCACGTCTGTGGCCCAAGCCGGGACCAGACCCCAGGTGAGCAGCCGCAGCTGGCGCATGGGTGGGGTGCCCTCCGGGGCGCCGCGAGGCACCCGGGTGAGCACGACGGGTGCCTGTTTGCTCGGCGCGACGTTCCAGTCCGGCTCGCCGACCGGCGGGTCCTGCGCAGCGGCGAGGACGCTGCGACTCGGCTCGCCCGTGGCGACGACGTCGACCTCGAACTCGAGCGCGAGGTCGGCCTGGTCGCGCGCCGCGGCATACCTCCCGCACATGGACGCCACTCTAGAGCGCCCCGCGCCGACCACCCCACCCCGCCTCGATACCCCGCGGGATGCCCGTGGATGCCCGCCCTGCCGGTATGCCGCCCGCCCGCCCCCCGCCGTAGGGTGGGACCCGATCTCGCACCGTCCCGCACGAGCTCGCACCCGACCCGGAGGGCAACGATGACCCGCTCGCCCGAGCGTCCCCGGACCAGCGGTGACTGGGCCGCGCCGGTCGCCACCGGGCCCCTCGATGCGGTCGTCGCCCTGCCTGGCAGCAAGTCCCTCACCAACCGCTATCTCGTGCTCGCGGCCCTCGCCGTCGAGTCCTCGACGCTGCGCGCGCCGCTGCGCTCCCGGGACACCCTGCTCATGGCCGGCGCGCTGGGCCGACTCGGGGCACGGATCGAGGACGCAGGGGGCGACTGGATCGTCACGCCCGGGCCGGTGCGCGGTGGCTGCGAGCTCGACTGCGGGCTGGCCGGCACGGTCATGCGCTTCCTCCCGCCGGTCGCGGCCCTCGCCGACGGGCCGGTTCGCTTCGACGGCGACGCCCAGGCTCGGACTCGCCCGATGGGGCCGGTGCTCGACGCGCTGCGGACCCTCGGCGTCGATCTCGCCGACGAAGAGTCGGGCACGATGCCGTTCACTGTCCGGGGCCGGGGGGCGGTTCGGGGTGGCGCGGTGACCCTCGACGCCTCGCAGTCCTCCCAGTTCGTCTCCGCGCTGCTGCTCGCCGGTGCTCGCTACGAGCGTGGCGTCGCCGTCCACCACGACGGCAAACCCGTGCCGAGCGAACCGCACATCCAGATGACCGTCGAGACCCTGCGCGACGCCGGGGTGAGTGTCGACGACGGCGAGGCCAACACGTGGCGGGTCGAGCCGGGCCCGATCGGCGGCCTCGACGTCCAGGTCGAGCCCGACCTGTCCAATGCCGGGCCCTTCCTCGCGGCGGCGCTCGTCGCCGGCGGCAGCGTCCGGGTGCCCGGGTGGCCCGAGCACACCGCCCAGGCGGGTGACGCCCTGCGCGACATCCTCGACGCGATGGGCGCGCGGGTCGTCCTCGACCGCGGTGGCCTCACGGTGAGCGGCGACGGGGCGATCGAAGGGATCGACGTCGACCTGCACGACGCGAGCGAGCTCACCCCGACCGTCGCCGCCCTCGCCGCCCTCGCCGAGTCGCCCTCGTGGATCCGCGGGGTCGCCCACATCCGTGGGCACGAGACCGACCGGATCACGGCCCTCGCCACCGAGCTCGGCGCGCTCGGCGCGCGGGTCGAGGAGACCGACGACGGGTTGCGGATCGCGCCAGGTGCGTTGCGCGGCATACGTTTCCGCAGCTATCACGACCACCGGATGGCGACCGCGGGAGCGATCGTGGGGCTGCGGGTGCCCGGTGTCGTCGTCGAGGACGTCGGCACGACCGCCAAGACGCTGCCGGACTTCACCGGGCTGTGGACCGGCATGCTCGCCGGGAGCCGCGGGTGAGTTGGCGCGACCTGGACGAGTCCGACGTCCGGGTCCGGCCCGGCCGCGGCTCGCGGCCGCGGACGAAGGAGCGTCCGCGGCACGCGGACGCGCGGATCGGCACGGTGGTGACGGTCGACCGCGGCCGCTACACCGTCGCCGTGGACGGCCACGGAGTCACCGCGATGAAGGCTCGCGAGCTCGGCCGGACCGCCGTGGTCGTCGGCGACGATGTCGCCCTCGTGGGCGACACGAGCGGTATGCCGGACACCCTCGCCCGGATCGTCCGGCTCGAACCCCGGCGCACGGTGCTGCGGCGCAGCGCCGACGACACGGACCCGGTCGAACGGGTCCTCGTCGCCAACGCCGACGCACTCGCCGTCGTCGTCTCGCTCGCCAATCCCGAGCCCCGGCCCCGGCTCGTCGACCGCTGCCTCGTCGCCGCCTACGACGCCGGCCTCGAGCCGCTGCTCGTCCTCACGAAGGCCGACCTCGTCTCCCCCGACGACTTCCTCGCCAGCTACGCGCCGCTCGCCGTGCCGTGGGTCGTCACCTCGCGGCGCCCCGACCGCTCGCTCGTCGGGCTCGACGACCTGCTCGACCATCTCGTGGATCGGGTGACGGTGCTCGTCGGTCATTCGGGAGTCGGCAAGTCGACCCTCGTCAACGCGCTCGTCCCGGGGGCCGACCGGGCCACCGGCCGGGTCAACGACGTCACCGGGCGTGGGCGGCATACCTCGACGTCCGCGCTGGCCCTGCCCCTGCCCGGAGGTTCGGGCTGGGTGATCGACACCCCGGGGGTGCGCTCCTTCGGACTCGCCCACGTCGACCTCGCCCGGATCGTCTCGCACTTCCCCGACCTCGAGCCGGGCACCGAGGACTGCCCGCGGGGTTGCACCCACGACGAGCCGGAGTGCGGCCTGGACGCCTACGTCGCCTCGGGTGCGGCGGGGCCGGCCGGACCCGCCCGGCTCGACTCGCTGCGCCGGCTGCTGCGGGCCCGCTCGGGCGTCGCCGACCCGGACTGAGCGCGGCATACCCCTAGTCTGTGGGCTGTGGGCTACGACGACGACCTGCGCCTCGCACACGTGCTGGCCGACGCGGTCGAGCGGGTGACGATGGCCCGCTTCCGCGCCGAGGACCTGCGGGTGGAGACCAAGCCGGACCTCACCCCGGTGAGCGACGCGGACCGGACCGCCGAGGAACTCATCCGCGGCCAGCTCGCCCGCACCCGGCCGCGGGACGCCGTGGAGGGAGAGGAGTTCGGCACGACCGGCCACGGCCCCCGGCGCTGGATCCTCGACCCGATCGACGGGACGAAGAACTTCGTCCGCGGCGTGCCCGTGTGGGCGACCCTCATCGCCCTCGTCGACGGCGACGAGCCGGTCGTCGGCCTCGTCGCGGCACCGGCGCTGCAACGGCGCTGGTGGGCCGCCAAGGGCTCCGGCGCCTTTGCCGGGCGCAGCCTGTCCTCGGCCCGCCGACTGCACGTCTCGGGCGTCGGCAGCCTCGCCGATGCCTCGTTGTCCTATGCCTCCCTCGGCGGGTGGGACGAACTCGGCCGGCGGGAGGACTTCCTCGCCCTCATGGACTCGTGCTGGCGCACCCGTGCCTACGGCGACTTCTGGTCCTACATGCTGGTCGCCGAGGGCGCGGTCGACATCGCCGCCGAGCCGCAGTTGGCGACCTACGACATGGCCGCCCTCGTCCCCGTCGTCACCGAGGCGGGGGGCAGCTTCACCGGGTTGGACGGGCACCCCGGCTGCTGGAGCGGCAACGCGGTCGCGACCAACGGGCTGCTGCACGAGCAGGTGCTCGACCTCATCGGCGACTGAACGACGGCCACTGTCCCGCGGCGCGGGCACCGGACGCGGCGGGGGCACCGGCGGGGGTTCCCCGGCTCAGAACAGTTCGAGCTGGTCGCGCTCGGTCGCCACACCCTCGAGTCGCAGCAACGCCTCCTTGCGCGCCAATCCCCCGGCATAGCCGGTGAGGGTGCCGTCGGCACCGATCACCCGATGGCAGGGCAGGACGATCGGGAGGGGATTGGCGCCGTTGGCCGCACCGACGGCGCGCGACGTCGACACCGGCAACCCCAGCCGCCCCGCGAGTTCGCCGTAGGTCACCGTGCTGCCCCACGGGATGCGGGCGAGTTCGCGCCACACCGATTGTTGGAAGACGGTTCCGGCCGGGGCCAGCGGCAGGTCGAAGACCCGCAGGCGGCCGGCGAAGTATGCCGCGAGCGCGGCCTGCGCGGCGCGCAGCACGTCGGGGAGCTCGGATGCGGGACAGTCGCCGGGCGCCGGGACACCGTCGAAGCGGATAGCGGTGAGCGCCACTGCCCCGTCGCTCTCCAAGCGCAACGGGCCGATCGGTGACTCGACGACGAGGGCCAGCGACGGCGGCATACGTCGAGACTAGTTGGCGACCACCGTCACGTCGCCGATCCCGAGCGCGGCCACCGCGTCGGCGAAGCTCGCGGCGTCGCCGACGAGGACGATCGTCCACGCGCCGTCGACGAACCGCCGGTATGCCGCGGCCAGCCGTTCCGGGTCCATCGCCCCGACCTCGGCGAGCGTGCGGGTGGTGAACTCGGTGCCCAGCCCGTCGAAGGAGAGCCCGGCCGCCTCGTCGGCGACCGCGTCGGCCGTCGCATAGCGCGAGGGCGCGGTGAGGACGAGGAAGTGGGCCGCCTGCTCGACCTCGTCGGCGCGCACGCCGTCACGGACCCCCCCGAGGACCTCGACGAGCAGGGCGAGCGCCTCGGCGGTCACCTCGGAGCGGACGCTGCCGGCGGTGACGAACAGGCCGCCCCGGCGACGCGGGCGGAAGCTCGAGCGCATCCCATAGGTGAAGCCGCGCTCCTCGCGCAGCAGCGCGTCGACCCGCGAGGTCGGGGACCCGCCGATGAGGAAACCGAGCATCGGATAGGGGGCCCATCCGTCCGGGACGTGCCGGTCGGGGCCCGGGCAGCCGACCATGATCTCGGCCTGGACCGAGCCCGGCCGGTCGACGACGACGATCCGGGAGCGGTCGGTCGCCGGCGGGGTGGCGAGCCACTCCCCCGGCGCGACGTGCCCGGGTCCGGCCGTCCACCCGCCCAGGGCCGCCTCGACCTCGGCCGCGACGTCGAGGCCGGTGAGGTCGCCGGCGACGACGAGGGTCGCCCCGGTGGGCGCGACATGCCGGGCGTGAAAGGCGGCGATGTCCTCGCGGGTGACCGCACCGACCGTGGCGGCCGTGCCGCCGCCGGGGCGGGAGCTGCGGGCCTGCGGGTCGAAGTAGGTCGCCGCGAACTCGATCGCGGCGCGATGCGCCGCGGACGAACGCTCCTGCTCGATCTCGGCGAGGCGGGTCGTCACGTGCCGGTCGACCTCCTGCGCGGGGAAGATCGGCTCGATGAGGGTCTGGCGCAGCAGGTCGAGGGCGTAGCCCAGGTTGCCCTTGGCGACGTCGAGATCGACCGAGAGCCCCGACTCGCCGACGCCCGCCCCGAGCGCCACCCCGCGCCGCTCGAGCAGCCGCGCGAACTCGGCCGAGGTATGCCGCGCGGTCCCCTCGTCGAGGGTCCGGGCCATGATCGTCGCCACGCCCTCGCGATCGCGCGGCTCCAGCCGGAGTGGCATCGGCAGGGCGAGACGGACCGCGTGGACGTATTGCCCCGGCAGGTCGTAGGCGAGCACGGTGAGCCCGTTGTCGAGCACCCGACGGGCCGGGACCGGGACGGCATAGGGCTGGGCTGGGGCGACCTCGGGCCGCGGCAGGGCCTCGGGCACGACGGCCGCGTGGTCGACGGGGACGACACCGGACACGGGCTCAGCCCTCCTGCTCGGGCTCGGCGGCGACGAGATAGGCGACGACCGCCCGCGCCTGCGGGACCAGCCAGTGGGCTGCCGCGGCGCGAACCGCGTCGGCCGGCACGGCGGCGATCCGGTCGAGGAAGGTGTTCACGTATGCCGGGTCGTCGTGCAATGCCGTGTAGTGGCTGATCTGGTCGGCCCGTTCGTCCTGGGCCGCGAGCACGGAGAGCCAGCCCCGCTCGGTCTCGGCCACGGCCGCCTCGAGCTCCTCGGCCGTGGGGCCCTCGACGGCGAACCGTTCGAGTTCCTCGCACACCGCGGCCTCGACCCGCGCCGGGTCGACCCCGGCCGTGACATCGACGGACACGAGGCCGAGGGAGACCCCGCCGGAGAAGCCCATCGTGTGGGCGGACAGGCCGGTCGCGGTTCGCTCGCTGCGGACGAGCCGCTCGACCAACCGGGAGGACGCGAGGCCGCCGAGGGCGTCGAGGGCCAGGCCACAGGCGTGGAAGTCGTCCGTGGCGTCGGGTGGCAGCCGGAAACCGAGGTAGAGCCGGTCGTTGGGCACCTGCTCGTGGCGTTCCAGCCGCGGGGGGGACTCGAGCGGTCCGAGTGGGGCCAGCGCCGCATCCTCCCGCGGGGTGGCCGTCGGCGGCAGCGGGCCGAAGTAGCGTTCCACCGCGGCGAACCCCGCCTCGGGGGTGACGTCGCCGACGAGGGTGAGCACGGTGTTGTTGGGCCCGTAGTGGCGGTTGTAGAAGGCGTGGACGTCGTCGAGGGTGGCCGCCTCGAGGTCCTCCATCGAGCCGATCGTCGGATGGTGGTAGGGGTGGCCCTCGGGGAAGACGGTCGCATAGACGTCGCGCAGGGCGTTGCCGTAGGGCGCGTTGTCATAGCGCTGGCGCTTCTCCTCCTTGACGACGTCGCGCTGGTTGTCGAGGTTCTCCTGGGTCAGTGCGTCGAGCAGCCGGGCATGCCGGTCGGCCTCGAGCCACAGGGCGAGGTCGAGCGCCCCCGTCGGCACGGTCTCGAAGTAGTTGGTCCGGTCGAACCAGGTCGTCGCATTGAGCCGACCCCCGACCCCCATGAGCCGGGAGAAGTGTTCGCCGGAAGCCACATTGCGCGAGCCCTGGAACATGAGGTGCTCGAAGAGGTGGGCGAAGCCGGTCCGACCGGGCACCTCGTCACGCGAGCCCACCCGCACCCAGAGGTTGACGGTCACCGACGGCACCGTGTGGTCCTGCGACACGAGGACCCGCAGGCCGTTGGGGAGGGTGCGCTCGGCGAGCGGATACGCGATGTCGGCCACTCACCGACCCTACCTGCCGTGCGGACGGCCCCGCGCGGCTCGCTGCACGGGTCAGCCGACCGTGCGCAGCTGCGGCGGATCACCCAGGTATGCCGCGAGGCCCGAGCGCACGTCCTCGTCCAACGGCCACGGGGTCGCCGTATTCGAGTCGACGAGCACGAGCGTCGTGAGCAACCGGGCCGCGGGCGGCTCCTGCGCCGACTGGTGGACCTCGGCGGCGAGGTCGAACGAGCAGCGGCCCAGCCGGCATACCCACGTGGTCACCCAGAGGGGGTCGCCGGCGAAGTGCAGCTCGCGCAGGAAGTCGGCCCGCAGCCCGGCGACGAGTGAGTGCACCTCGGCGGGCATGGCGTCGAGTCCGCCGGAGAGGACCAGGACCCCGGTGAAGGGGTCGCGGCGGCCGAGCAGCCGGAAGCGGGCCTCGTCGGCCACCCGCAGGATGTGCAGGTTGTCGAGATGACCACCGGGGTTGAGGTCGCTCACCCGCACCTGGTAGTCCCACCCGAGCCGACTGCCGCCGGGCGAGACCGGATCGACCCGCCCGTTCGGCGGTGCGGAATCGGCGTCGTGGTCGGGTTCACCCCGGTTGCCCAGCATGGGCCACACCCTAGGCCGTAGCCTTCTGCCCATGACGAGTCCCGGGCGTGGCGGCCTGTGGGCCCTGCGCACTCTCGTCGTGGCAGGGGTGACCCTCGCCCTGGCCGCCGGCGCCCACAGCGCCGGAGGAGGCCAGTTGCCAGGCGCCGGTGCGCTGTCCCTCCTGCTCGGCGCCCTCGTGCTGCCGACCGCCCTGCTCACCCGGCGGCGGCTGCGGCTGCCGATCCTGCTCGGCTGGCTCGGGGTGCTCGAGACCCTGTTGCACCACACCCTCGGATTGGCCGCTGTCCCCACCGAGGCGATGCCCGGCCTGTCGACCGGCCATCATCACGAGGGGCCGGTCCTCGCCCTCGCCTCGGCCGGGGCCGACGCCACGGTGACCTCCTCGGGGGCGATGACCCTCGCCCACGCCCTCGCCACGGTGCTCACCGCCCTCGCGCTCGGCCGGGCCGAGGCGGTGCTCTGGGCACTGTGGGAGGCGGTCCGGCCCGCCCTCGTGCCGCTACCCGACGTGCGGTCGCCGGCGCTCCCGCCGCCACCGAACTGGTCGGCGGCCGCGCTCGTGCCCTTTTCGGTCGTCGTCGGCACCTCGCCACGTGGCCCTCCGCTGCGGGCCGATCGCGCCGCGTTCGCGCACTGACCGTCCCGCGTCGACCTCCGCCGTCCCCCGGCGGACGCCGACGCGCCCCGGTTCGGTATGCCGTCCAACGTCCCTCGGGGGGCGCATCCGACGGCCATCCCGAACTCTCTCGCGCACCCGTGACCCGGGGGCGCCGGCCATGCCTACGACGTGCCCACGACGTGCGTACGAGTTGCGCACGAGTCGCGTACGAGCACGGCCTCCCACGCGCACCCTGCGCGTGACTCACACTTGGGTAAGGAATCCACATGTCCATACGTTCGACCACTCACTCCCGTGCGGCGATCCGCGCAGTTGCGCTCGGCCTCGCGACGGGTCTGTCCGTCGCGGGGCTCACGGCCTGCGGCTCGGGCTCCACCACGACGGCAGCCTCGACGAGTGCCGCCGCGAAGACGCCGGCCACGGGGAATCTGCTCCTGCGTGACCCCTGGGTCAAGGCGGCTGACGCCGGCATGACGGCCCTGTTCGGCGCCCTGGAGAACCACGGCACCAAGGACGTCACGCTTGTGTCCGCCTCGACGTCGGCGTCCTCGATGGTGCAGCTGCACGAGACCGTCGCGGACGGCGCCGGAACGAAGATGCAGGAGAAGAAGGGCGGCTTCCTCGTCCCGGCCGGTGGCGAGCACGTCCTTGCCCCCGGCAAGGACCACATCATGCTCATGATGCTCGCCGGCCCGCTCAAGGCCGGCGCGTCCGTCGACTTCGCCCTCACCTTCTCCGACGGCACGACCGTGAAGGTCGCCGCCCCGGTGCGCAACTACTCGGCCGCCCAGGAAAGCTACGCCCCGGGCGCGACCTCCGGTTCCGGGATCTCGATGACCCCCGGCATGACGATGGGAAGCAATGGCTGATCAGCACGCAGACGGGTCGGGTCGCGGCAGCGACCCGACCCGCCGGTCCCTGCTCGGCCTCGGCGCCGCCCTTGCGGGCGGCGCCGGGGCCGGGCTCGTCGGTTACGGCGTGGGGGTCACCCGCACGTCACCCTCGCCCGCACCGGCGGACGTGGGCAGCGGGTCCGGGATCGGCGGGAGCGAGGCCGCCTGGGCGACCGTCGCGGAGCCCTTCCACGGCGCGCACCAGTCCGGCATCCGCACTCCGCCACAGGCACACGCGACCTTCCTCGCCCTCGACCTCGACGCCGGGAGCCCGGCGGCGGGACGGGACGGCCTCACCCGGCTGCTGCGGCAGTGGAGCGAGGACGCGAGCCGCCTGCAGCGCGGCATACCCGCCCTCGCCGACCCGCAACCCGACCTCGCGGGGCCGCCTGCCCGGCTGACGATCACCCTCGGAGTCGGCCCCGGCGCCCTCACGAAGGCCGGTCTCGCCGACCGGGCGCCGGCCTGGCTGGCCCCCCTTCCCGCCTTCGGGGTCGACCGGCTCGAGCCGAAGTGGAGCGACGGTGACGTCGTGGCCCAGGTGTGCGCCGAGGATCCCATCGTCCTCGCGCACGCGGTGCGGACCCTCCTCATCGACGCCGCGGGGATCGGCCGCCTGCGCTGGCTGCAACGCGGCTTCCGGCGGCCGGCCGGCGCCACGTCGACGATGCGCAACCTCATGGGTCAGGTCGACGGAACCGTCCAGCCCACCGACGCCGAGGTCGACGACCTCGTCTGGGTGGGCGAGGAGGGCCCGGCCTGGCTTCGCGGCGGATCCAGCCTCGTCCTGCGCCGGATCCGGATGGACCTCGACACGTGGGATCAGCTGGACCCCGAGGCGAAGGACCAGGTGATCGGTCGGCGCCTCTCCGACGGGTCACCGCTCACGGGGACCAAGGAGAGCGACGCGCCCGACCTCGAGGCAACGGCCAAGGGGCTGCACGTGATCCCCGACTTCGCCCACGTCCGGCATGCGCGGGCGATCACCCCGCGGGAGAAGATCCTGCGTCGTCCCTACAACTACGACGAAACCCCGACCGGGTCGCAGACCGCCGACTCCGGGCTGCTCTTCGCCGCCTACCAGCGCGACCCGATCGCCCAGTTCGTCGCGATCCAGCGACGACTCGACGGGCCGGACCTGCTCAACGTGTGGACCACCCCGGTCGGTTCGGCGGTCTTCGCGATGTTCCCCGGAGCGCCCGAGGGTTCGTACCTCGGGCAGGCCCTCGTCGAGGGCTGACCGCAGCCGCGGTGGCCCGGACGACGACTCGTGCGGGTCAGCTGACGCCGAGTCCGCGTTGGACGAGGTCGACGGTGGCCGCGCGAGTCTCGTCGGGGTCGGCGCCGTGCCGGATGGCCGACACCGCCGCGTTGACCAGCCCCTGGACGAGTTGCGCGCTCACCCGCGGCGTGGCCACCCCCGCTTCGGCGAGCGCCGAGCACAGCGGGTCGATCAGTTCCTCGTGCAGGCCGCGGATCGCTTCCCGGCAGAAGTCGGGCATCGCGACCCCGGACAGGTCAGGAACCGCATTGTGTCCCTCGGCGGCGTCGGCGAAGGCGGCCCGCAGATACGCGGCGACCCGATCGGCCGGGGTCTCGGCGAGCGACACTTCCGCGACGATCCGGTCGCGGCTGCGGCGCAGCAACTCGGCCACCGCGGTGCCGAGCATGGCATCGGTCGACGGGTAGTACTGGTACATGCTGCTGCGGGCAAGCCCGGCCCGCTTCGCGACCGAGGCCGGCGTGAATCCTCGCAGCCCACCTTCCGCCAGGACGTCCGCCGCGGCCCGGATCACCTGAGCGCGACGCATGGCGTTGTGCTCGGCGACGGTCGGCGCCTGGATCCTGGGCATGGCCGTAGTGTAGGACCAGCCGCACGGGTCAAGTGACCAAAGTCCCGTCAAGCGACTAATGTTGCCGACACAACTGTTGGTAACATGTCGCGAATGGACGCCAGGGGACCCGCTTCGCAGATCGCCGAGAACGACCGCCGCTGGTGGGCCCTGGCGACGATCGCCCTCGGCACGGCCCTCGTCATCATGGACGCGACGATCGTCAATGTCGCCCTGCCCGTGGTGATCCGCGACCTCGACCTCACGGCCAACCAGGCCGAGTGGATGAACGCGATCTACTCCCTCGTCTTCGCCGCACTCCTGCTCACGGTCGGCCATCTGGGCGATGCGCGAGGTCGGCGGGTGCTCTTCGCCGCCGGGATGGTCGTCTTCATGCTCGCCTCGGTGGCGGCCGGTGCGGCCTCGGGTCCGTGGCTGCTCATCGGCGCCCGGTTCGCCCAGGGGGTCGGTGCCTCGGCGATGCTCACGAGCGCCCTGTCGAGCATGAACGCGATCTTCCGAGGTCACGAGCGTGGCATCGCCTTCGCGGTCTACGGCTCGACCATCGGCGGAATGGCCGCCGTCGGCCCGCTCGTCGGCGGCTGGCTGGCGACCGACGTGTCTTGGCGCTGGGCCTTCTGGCTCAATCTCCCGTTCGGCCTGCTCGTCCTCGCCGGGATCTGGCTCGCGCTGCCCGAGACCCGCGATCCCCAGGTCGAGCCCCACTTCGACCTGTTCGCCGCCCTCCTCTCGAGCCTCGCCATGGGTGGGGTCGTCTTCGCCCTCATCGAGGGCGCGACCTACGGCTGGTGGCGGCAGGCCTCGGGCGCGATCTCCCCGGTGCCGATCGTCGCGGCGCTCTCCGTCCTGGCCATGTGGTGGTTCCTCGCCCGCGAGACCGGCCGGCGCAGCGCGGGACTCCCGACCATGGTGGACGTCGGGCTGCTGCGGCTGCCGACCCTGCGCTACGGCCTCGTCGCGGCGACGATCGTCGCCTTCGGCGAGTTCGGTCTCATGTTCACCCTCCCCCTCCTACTCCAGGGCACCCTCGGCTACAGCGCGCTCGGCGCCGGCTGGCTGCTCGCGAGCCTCGCCGTGGGAGCCTTCCTGGTCTCCGGCGCCACGCACGCCCTCACCCAGCGGCTCGGCCAGCGCACGGTCGTGCGGATCGGCCTCGCCCTCGAGACGGTGGCGGTCCTCGGGCTCGGACTCATGCTCTCCCTGTCGATCACGGCCACGACGATCGCCCTCTGGTTGTTCGTCTACGGGCTGGGCGTCGGCATGGCGACCGCCCAGCTCAGCTCGGTGATCCTCAGCGAGGTCCCGCCGCGCCAGGGCGGCCAGGCCTCCGGCCTGCAGAGCACCCTGCGCCAACTCGGCTCGGCCCTGGGCATCGCCGTCCTGGGCACGCTCCTGGTCACCTCACTGGGCACCGGAGTGGAGGACCGACTCGCCCAGACGAGCCTGCCGGCGGCCGTGCGCGCCCAGGTCGTCGAGGTCGTGCGCGGGTCGGCCGGCGCGGCGATCCCCGCGCTCGACGCCAATCCCGCCACTGCCGCCGCCGCGGCGGAGGCCCGAGCCGCGATGGTCGAGGCGAGCCGGCATACGGCGCTGTTCGCCTCGGGCGCGCTCGCCCTCGGTCTGCTGGCCACCCTCGCGTTGCCCCGTCCCCACCGCCCGGAGGACGACCCGCACGCGGCCGCCGCCACCGGACAGGCGACCGGAGCGACTGCCGCCTGAGGTGACCGTGCGGTGACCGTGTTCGGACCACGAGACGGCCGACGACCGCCCACAACACGTCACCACCCGGTATGCCGCGGGGCGCGGCAGAATGGCCGGTGAACGCCCGCGCCGAGCGTCGGCGCCGCACCCGCGTGAGGAGTCGCCATGGCAGAACAGCCCGACGTCGTGTCCCCCCTCTCGGTCTCCGAGATGACCATCGAGGACGGCCTCGACATCGCCATGTGGCGCGCGCCGGGGCCGTGGACGGTCGAGGACTCCCTCGTCCCGCCACGGACGGACGAGGGCTACTGGGCGGTGAAGGACGCGGCGGGCACCCTCGTCGGCTATTGCTGCTTCGGCGAGAAGGCCCGACCGATCGGCCTGCCCGCCAAGAGCGGCACCCTCGACGTCGCCCTCGGCCTGGACCCGCGGCTCTCCGGACAGGGGGTGAGCAGGGCCTTCGCCGGCGCGGTCGTCGACCGTGGACGCGAGGTGGCCGACGGGCGGCGACTGCGCTGCGCGGTCGCCTCGTGGAACGCGGTCGGGCGGCATACCGCCGAAGGCGCGGGCTTCGAGCAGACCGGCACGCACAACGCGGCCGGCGGCCGCTCGGTGACGACCTACCACGTCTACGAGCAGTAGGGGCGGCGGCCCGGGAATGCAGAGCCCCGCGCAGAACCCGCCACAGAATCCGCCAGAGACCCCGCTGCTGCGCCGCATCCGCGAGAGCGTCATCGGCGACGACCAGGTGCTGCCCGGCCCCTACGGGCCCCGTCGGGTCACCTATGCCGACTACACGGCCAGTGGACGCGCGTTGGGCTTCCTCGAGGACTTCATCCGGGCCGAGGTGCTGCCCCGCTATGCCAACACCCACACGGAGTCCTCCGGCACCGGACTGCAGACGACCCGGCTGCGCGAGGACGCACGCGCGATCATCCACGAGGCCGTCGGCGCCGACGAGGACACCGTCGTGCTCTTCGCCGGATCGGGCTGCACGGGGGCCATCGACAAGCTCATCGGGATCCTTGGCCTACGCATCCCGAGCACCCTCGAGGACCGGCATCGGCTCGCCGGGCACATCCCCGCGCAGGACCGCCCGGTCGTGTTCATCGGCCCCTACGAGCACCACTCCAACGAGGTCTCCTGGCGCGAGACGATCGCCGACGTCGTCGTCATCCCCCAGGACCTCGACGGCCACGTCGACCTCACCCACCTGCGAGAACGACTGCAGGAGTATGCCGCCCGCCCGCTGAAGATCGGTTCGTTCAGCGCGGCGAGCAATGTCACGGGGATCCTCTCGGACACCGCGGCGATCAGCGGCCTGCTGCACGCCCAGGGTGCCCTGTCCTTCTGGGACTACGCCGCGGCCGGGCCCTACATCGACATCGCGATGGGTTCGCCGGGCGCAGCCGCGGGCAGCCGGGGAGAGCACGCGACCGGCGGCGGGGCGGCATACAAGGACGCGGTCTTCCTCTCGCCGCACAAGTTCATCGGCGGCCCCTCGACCCCGGGGGTCCTCGTCGTGCGCCGCGAGCTGCTCACCAACCGGGTCCCCACGGTGCCCGGCGGCGGCACGGTCGCGTATGTCAACCCGACCGACCACCGCTACCTCGAGGACCCGGTCCACCGCGAGGAGGGCGGCACGCCGGCCATCATCGAGTCGATCCGGGCCGGGTTGGTCTTCCAGCTCAAGCAGGCGGTCGGGGTGGAGACGATCCGGGCCCAGGAGGAGCGCTTCCTGCACCGGGCCGTGCAGGCCTGGCGCACCGAGCCCGCGATCGAGATCCTCGGCAACCTCGCCGCCGAGCGACTCTCGATCCTCTCCTTCGTCGTGCACGCGCCCTCGGGCGCCTACCTCCACCACAACTTCGTCGTCGCTCTGCTCAACGACCTGTTCGGCATCCAGAGCCGGGGCGGATGCTCGTGCGCGGGGCCCTACGGCCATGCCTTGCTCGGCATCGACCTGGACCACTCGCACGCCTTCGAGCGCGAGATCGCCCACGGCTGCGAGGGGATCAAGCCCGGCTGGGTGCGGGTGAACTTCACCTACTTCCTCTCCGATGCCGTCGCCGACTACATCGTCGAAGCCGTGCGACTGGTCGCCCGCGACGGCTGGCGGCTGCTGCCCGACTATCGCTTCGACGAGGCGACCGGCCGGTGGCGCCACCACGCCGGCCCGGTCGAGCCACCGCTGCGCCTGCGCGACGTCGGGTATGCCGCGGACGGCACCTTCTCCTATCCCCGGCACACGGCGCGGGCGCCCGAGGAGGAGCTCGCGGCATACCTGCAGGAGGGTGAGCGGATCCTCGCAGCCGGCGCCGACGCGCCCAGTGAGCCCGCGCTGGTCTCGTCGGCCTTCGACGAGCTGCGCTGGTTCGAGCTGCCCGCGGTCTGCGTCGAGCGGTGACCGGCCGGCATACTCGCCGACCTACCGGCCGGCTTACCCGCCGGTAACCGTGTCCCAACCGTGACCGTCCTCACCGCGGAAGTGGGCGGCGGCGGGCTCCTTTGGGCGGGACCATGGTCGAATGGCACGCCCCGTGGACGCGGTGTCGTCGGCGCACGTCGACGCGATCCGCTTCGACGACGTGAGTTTCCGCGGCACCCACGGCGAGGTGGGCGTCACCGTCTTCATGCCCTCGGCGCGTCAGGTCGGCGTCCTCGGCCAGCCCGAGATCATCTGCCCCTATTCCGCCGGTTGGGGCGAAGGGCTCGGGGCCGCCCGGACCGCCTGCGAGGCGCTCGTCCGGTCGGCCAACGCCATGGCCGTCACCATCGAATATCCGAAGAAGCGGCTGGCGATCCACGACATCCAGGACTTCCGCACCGAGGTCTTCGGCGAGGTCCTGCGCCACCTCGCCGAGGACACCGTCTACGACTTCGCCACGCCGATCGTCACCGGCTATTCCCGCGGCACCGCCCCGGCCCGGCTGGCCGCCGTCGAGCACGCCGACGTCGTGAGCGGGGTGGTCCTCGTCGCACCGACCTGGTTCCCGCACGGGATCAGGCCGCACGAGCTGGCCTCCCGCGGGATCGCCGAGGGGGCCGGTGCGATGGCCCGCACGACCAACTGGCTCGACCGGTTCAACCTCGTCGGCGCGAGCATGCGCCTGGCCCAGGAGATGCTCGCCCACCCCATCGAGCTGCGCAAGGACATCGCGGCCATCTCCCAGGAGAGCGCCGCCGATCTCGCCGACCTCCTGGACACCGGCCTGGTCGTCGGGGTGGTTGCCGGTATCGAGGACGAGTTGTGCCAGATCGACGGCATCCGCGGGGTGGTCGACAAGCTGCCGGACCGCTCGGTCGTGGACTTCCGTGAAGTGCACAGCGACCACTTCTCCTACTTCATGGCACCCGGGCCCCTCGCGGTCGTTGCCGACGTCGTCCGCGGCCTCGCGGACACGGCCTCCTCGGCCGCCTGAGCCGCGGAGCCCCCGGCCCGCACGCGAACCCTGCGCCCGTGCGCACCCTGCGCACCCTGCGCACCTCGCACCCTGCGCACCCTGTGCACCCTGCGCACCCTGCGCACCTCGCACCCTGCGCACCCTGCGCACCCTGCGAACCTCGCGCACCCTGCGCACCCTGCGCACCCTGCGAACCTCGCGCACCCTGCGCGCCATGCGAACCAGCCGCGTACCCCGGCTGTGCGAGGCTGTGCGCATGAGTTACTGGGTGCTCGAGTACCGCTACGCCGACATGGACGCCCGAGCCCGGGTCCGCCCCGAGCACGTCGCCTACCTCACCCGCCTGCACGAGCAGGGGACGGTCCTCTTCGGCGGTCCGATCGACGACGGCCTGCGGGCGATGGTGCTCTTCCGGGCCCCCGACGAGCAGACCGTCCGCGACATCGTCGCGGCCGACCCGTTCACGCTGGCGGGCGTCGGCGTCGACCATGTCATCCGCCCATGGCAGGTGGCCATCGGCGCGTCGTGAACCCGGGCCCACGGCACCGGCGCGTCCTGAGCCCACTTTCGCTGAGGCCGACGGCATACCCGCGCAACTCCACCCGACAAAGGTGCACTTGACCCCAGAAGCTTCCTCGGGTCATGTGCACCTTTATCGGGTGACCCGATAAAGAGCACGCGGTGGGGTGAGGGATCACCCTCAGGCGAGCGCCTCGCGCACGGCCCGGAAGAGCGCCTGAGCCCGCTCGTTCGTCGTGAGTTCCTCGACGAAGACGACCCGGCCGTCTGGATCGGCAAGCGGGATCCGCCAGTTCGGGTATTCCTTGTCGGTGCCCGGCTGGTTCTGGATCCGTCGCTCCCCCACGGCGTCGACGAGCGCCACACCCTGCATGACGGCGGGCGCGAGCGCGAGCAACCGGTAGAGCGCCTCGACGATCTCCGGCTCCCCCGCGTTGTCGGGCAACAGGCCGCGCTCGCGGCACATCGCGAAGATCAGGGCCTGTTCGGCCGCGTCGGCGGCCCGCTCCTGCTCGACCGTGCGGGCGAGCAGGCCGAGCCGGTCCCGCAGGGCGATGTGCTCGCCCGCGAGGTAGCCGGAGGTCGGCGGCAGGTCGTGGGTGTTCACCGACGCGAGGCACCCACGCCGGTAGGCCTCGGGCGGCAGCGGCGAGTGGTCGGCGGCATACTCGAACCACAGGATCGAAGTGCCGAGCAGCCCGCGGTCGGCGAGGAATTCGCGCACCCACGGCTCGAAGGTGCCCAGGTCCTCGCCGATGACGACGGCCCCGGCCCGCTGGGCCTCGAGGCACAGGATGCCCACGAGCGCCTCGTGGTCGTAGTAGACGTAGGCGCCCTGGTCGGCGGGCATGCCCACCGGGACCCACCACAGCCGGAACAGCCCGAGGACGTGGTCGACCCGGATGCCGCCGGCGTGCCGGAGGATCGTGCGGAGCATGTCGCGGAAGGGCGCGTAGCCCGCCTCGGCGAGCCGCCCCGGGTGCCACGGCGGCTGGGACCAGTTCTGGCCCTGCTGGTTGTACATGTCGGGCGGGGCGCCCACCTCGGCGCCCGGGGCGAGCACGCCGCGCAGGGTCCACGCATCGGCGCCGAGCGGGTGCACCCCGACGGCGAGGTCGTGGACGATGCCCACGCCCATCCCGCTGATCCGCGCGGTCTCCTGGGCCTGGGCGAGCTGTTCGTCGAGGACCCACTGCAGCCAGCAGTGGAAGTCGATCCGCTCCCGCAGCTGCTCGCGCCAGCCGTCGGCCTGCTCGCCCCAGGGAGAGCAGGTCTCCCAGAGCGGGTCGTCCTGCGGATGCTGCTCGCGCAGCGCGCACCAGAGCGCGAAATCCTCCAGACCCCGACCTTGCCCGGCCCGGAAGGCAGCGAACCGGCGGGCGCGGCCAGGGCTGAGCGGCACCGCGTGGACGAGTTCGAGGGCGGCGAGTTTGGCCGCGTATGCCGCGTCGCGCGGCACGTCCTCGGCGTCGCGGTTGCGTGCGGTCGCCCCGATCCACAGCCGCGAGACGGTGCGGCGGGCGGAGGTGTCCAGGAGCACGGCCTCGGGGATCGCCTCGACCCGCAGGTAGAGGGGGCTGAAGAAGCGCCGGGTCGTCGGCAGGTAGGGCGAGGCCTCCATCGGGGGCGCAGGCTCGGCTGCGTGCAGCGGGTTGACCAGGATCCAGTCGGCCCCTGCCTCGCCGGTGATGGCCGCGAGGTCGGCGAGGTCCTCGATGTCGCCCACGCCCCAGGAACGTTGGGACCGAACGGAATAGAGCTGCACCATGAGCCCCCACGTGCGAGCGCGGCCCACCCGCTCGGGCAGGTCGAGGCCCGTGCGCAGGGTGCGGGGCACGACGACGAGGGTCGCCTCCCCCTGCCGGCCCTCGGTCTGGGCCCGCACGACGTGCCAGCCGAGCGGCAGCCCCGCGGGCGTCCAGAAGGTCGCCCGGCCGACGCGCACGCCGTCCACCTCACGGGGCGGCGTCCACTGGTCCCCCTGGTAGGCCGGCCACTCCTGCCCGGACTCGTCGACGATCCACACCCGCACCGGGTCGCCGTCGGCGACGTGGACCGGGAAGGACACCGAGTCGTCCTCGCGGACGACGATCGTCGGCGGGAGCAGCCGCCGCCACGGCTCGTCCTCGCGGTCGGCGATCGCCTGTTCGCAGGCCTGCCCGGTCGAGGCGTCGACGCCGAGTGACTGCAGGACGCGGACGAGGGTCTGGGCACTCACCTGCTGGAGCTGGCCGTAGAAGCTCCAGAAGTCGATCCCCACGCCGTGCGCCGCAGCGAGGACCTGGAGACGGTCGAGGCTCGGCTCGTCGGTGGGCTGCTCGGACATCGATCCTGTTCCGGTCGGATGGGCGTTTCGGGTGGGCGTTTCCGTTGGCACGGCGGATCCCGCTCGGTGGGTCCCGCGCGATTCTTCCACGCTCGGGGCCTCCTCGGCCGGGCCTGAGGTCACGCGGGCGGAGTGAACCGCCCGTCGGCCGCCGTCCATCCACCGTCGACGAAGAGCACCGACCCGGTCGTATAGCTCGCGGCGTCGGAGGCGAGGTAGACGATGGCGCCGGCGAGCTCCTCCGGCCGACCCCACCGGCCGAGGATGCTCTTGGCGGCATAGGCGCCGTACCACTCGGGATTGCCCTTGATCGGCGCGGTGAGAGGGGTGTCGATCACCCCGGGCGCGACGGCGTTGACCCGGACCCCGCTGGGACCGAGCTCGGCCGCAAGGGTCCGCAGGAGCATGACGAGACCGGCCTTGCTCATCGCGTAAACGCCCTGGCCGGGCTCGGTGGTGAGGCTGCGGATCGAACTGCAGCCGATCATCGAGCCGCGACCACGGGCAGCCATCCCGCGTCCGACGGTCGTGAAGAGCTCGAAGGCCGCGCGCAGGTTGAGCTCGACGACCCGGTCGAACTCCGCTGCGGTGTAGTCGAGCAGCCGCTTGCGGACGTTGACGGCCGGGGTGACGACGAGGACGTCGAGGTCGCCGAGTTCGGGCACCGTGCGGGCGATCGCCCCCTCCTCGAGCACGTCGAGCCGGTATGCCGTGAGCCCGCCACCCGGGGCGGCGCCGGCGAGGGCGACGGTGGCCTCGGCCGCCGCGAGGTCGCGGTCGGCGCAGACCACCTGGGCGCCCTGGGCGGCGAGGGCGAGAGCGGCCGCCTGGCCGATGCCGCTGCCGGCGCCGACGACGAGGGCCCGGCGTCCGTCGAGCCGGAAGAGGCGGGCATAGTCCACTGCGGAGTCCATGGGCCGATTCTTCCCCACGCTTCCCCGTCGCGGCAGGCCCAGGGCCACGTGGCGGAACCCTGCCCAGGACGGGTTCGGACCGGGCCCCGGCGGTCAGGGCGGTCAGGGCGCGAAGACGGACGGGAGTGCGTCGCGGACCGAACGGATCTCGCCCGCAGGGGTGCGCACCGAGGTGGCGGCGAGCATCGCGTGGCCGACCGCGCGGGTCACGCAGTCGCCGGCCGCGTCGAGCAGGCCGTGGAAGGCCAGCGGGTCGGGCCGCCCGGCCTCCCCGCGCGCGCCGGTCGCGAGGGTGAACAGGGTGTCGCCGTCGAACATCGTGTGGACCGGCCGGATCGCCCGGGCCAGCCCGTCGTGGCCGATCCCGGAGACCTTGGCGCACTGGGCCTTCGTGAGGGTGGCGTCGGTCGCGATCACTCCCACCGTGGTGGCGAGGGCGTAGCCCAGGCCGGTCGCGCGCGCCTCCTCGGCCGCCCGCGCCCGCGCCTGCGCGAGCTCCGGCGGGGCGGCCGGGCGCACCGGGGGGAACTCCCCCGGCAGACCGAAGCGCACGGCATACGGCTCGCCGGTGGCCGGGTCGACGCAGGAGCCGAGGGCGTTGACGACGACGAGGGCGGCGACCGTCGTGCCGTCGGCGAGCACGATGCTCGCCGAGCCGACGCCGCCCTTGAGGCCACCCGCGCGCGCCCCGGTGCCGGCGCCGACGACGCCCTGGACGACCGGCCCGTCGGAGGCGTCGACCCAGGCGTCGTTGCCGGTCGCGGCGTCCGGCCGCTTGCCGAAGTCGCCGCCACGCCCGAGATCGAAGATCACGGCCGCCGGCACGATCGGCACGACCTCGCCCGGCGCGCCCATGGGGAAGCCGATGCCCGCGGCGTAGAGCCGTTGCATGACCCCGTCGGCGGCCGCCAAGCCGAAAGCCGATCCGCCGGAGAGGACGACCGCGTGCACCCGCTCGACGAGGTTGCGCGGGTCGAGCAGGTCGGTCTCGCGGGTGCCCGGGCCGCCCCCGCGGACGTCGACCCCGGCGACCGCCCCTTCGGGCGGCGCGCAGACGACGGTCGTCCCGGACAGCCAGCCGTCGCCGATCCGGGTGGCGTGCCCGACCCGGATGCCGGCCACGTCGGTGAGCGTGTTCGTCCGGCCGGCGCGTGGCGAGGGGGTCGGCTGGGCGGGCCCCGGAGGCGTGGTCGGCTCGGTCACGGGTGGTCCTTCGGAGTCGGGTCGGAGCGGGCACTCCTGCGCGCGGCAAGGGTCTCGGCTGCAAGGTCGGCGGCGGTGCGGCCGGCGAGCGCCGCCTGCAGCCGAGGGGCAGCGGCGACGAGCTGGCGGGTGTAGGGATGGGCGGGCTGCTCGTAGACCTGCTCGATCGGGCCCTGCTCGACGATCTCGCCCCGGCTCATCACCGCGACCGTGTCGCAGACGTGCCGGACGACGGCCAGGTCGTGCGAGACGAACAGCAGGGTGAGGGAGAGCCGGTCGACGAGCTCGGCAAGCAGGTTGAGCACCTGGGCCCGCACCGAGACGTCGAGCGCGGAAACCGGCTCGTCGGCGACGAGGATGCGCGGGTCGGGGGCCAGTGCTCGGGCGATCGAGATCCGTTGTCGCTGGCCGCCGGAGAACTGGTGCGGATAGCGGTCCGCCGCCTCGGGCTGCAGGCCGACGGCCTCGAGCAACTCGTGGACCCGCGGCAGGGTATGCCGCTGGCCCTGGGCGACGAGCGGCTCGGCGACGATGTCGCGCACCCGCATCCGGGGGTCGAGCGAGCCCATCGGGTCCTGGAAGACGAGCTGGAGCTGGCGACGCAGGAAGCCCAGCCGCCGTTCGGGCAGCCGGGAGATCTCGACGCCCTCGATCTGGACGCTGCCCGAGGTCGGCCGGTCGAGCCCGGCGACGATCCGCAGGGCGGTCGACTTGCCGCAGCCGGACTCCCCGACGATCCCGAAGCGCTGGCCCCGCTGCACCTGCAGGCTCACCCCGCGCAGGGCGTGGACGACCGGTCCCGGCGTGGTGATCGAGGTCCGCGGACGCCGGTAGTCGCGGGTGACCTCGTGCAGCCGGATCGCCGGCACACCACTGCCGCTGCCGGCGACATTGCCGTTGCCGGCGAACGCGTTTCCCGAAGGGCTCTGGGCCGCGCTCATCCGTGGCTCACCACCGGGTGCCAACAGGCGAAGCCGTTCTCGGGGCCCGCGCCCTGCCAGGTCGGCAGCTGCTCGCATTCGCCCGTCGCGTGGATGCACCGGTTGCGGAAGACGCAGCCGGCCGGGAACCGCCCGGCGGCGGGCACCGAGCCCTGGATCGTGTAGAGCCGGCCGTCGGGTCGGGTGAGGTCGAGGTCGGAGGCCCCGATGAGCCCTCGGGTGTAGCGGTGCCGGGGACGGGTGAAGACCTCGTGCACGTCGCCCGCCTCGACGACCCTCCCGCCGTACATGACGAGCACCCGTTCGCACACCGAGGCGACGACGGCGAGGTCGTGGGTGATGAACAGCAGCCCCGCATCGCGAGCCTCGACGCCGCGCACGACGAGGTCGAGGACGAGCGCCTGGACGGTGACGTCGAGAGCGGTCGTCGGTTCGTCGCAGATGAGCAGTGCCGGGTCGTTGGCCAGGGCCATCGCCACGACGACCCGCTGGCGCTGGCCGCCGGAGAGTTGGTGCGGATAGGCCCGTGCGGCGTCGGCGGGGTCGGGCAGCCCGACCCGGTCGAGCAGCTCGACGGCCCGGGCCGCTGCCGCGGCCCGGTCGGGCACCGTCGCGTGGATGCGCATGATCTCGGCGACCTGATCGCCTACCCGCATCGTCGGGTTGAGGGCGGTCATCGGCTCCTGGAAGACCATCGCGACGTCGCGTCCGCGCATCGCGGCCAGCGCCCGCTCCGCGGCTCCGACCACCTGCGTGACCCGCACCCCGTCCGGCCGCTGCCCCGTGACGGTGACCTCGCCCTCGGCTTCGAGCGCCTCCGGCAGCAGCCCCATGATCGCGAGAGCGGTGAGCGACTTGCCCGAGCCCGACTCGCCGATGAGCCCGACCCGCTCCCCCCGGCGCACGGTGAGGTCCACGTCCAGGAGCAGGTCCTTGGACCCCACCCACACGTCGAGCCCGCGCACGCGCAGGACGTCGGCGGGCGGCATACCCGCGTCGTATGCCGTGTGGTCCGGGTGGTCCGGTCCCGCCGCCGCGGCCGGCGAGGCGCTCATCGCCGGTCCTCCAGCCGGGGGTCGAAGCGGTCGCGCAGGCCGTCGCCGAGGAGGTTGAAACCGAGGACGGCCAGGGCGATCGCCAGGCCGGGGTAGACCTCGAGGCGGGGCGCGACGAAGAGGAGTTCCTGGCCCTCCTGGAGCATCCGGCCCCACGAGGGGGTGCCGGGGGGCGCGCCGAGCCCGAGATAGGACAGGGCGGCCTCGGCGAGCACGGCGATGGCGAAGGACACCGAAGCCTGGACGATGACGAGGGAGCCGACGTTGGGCAGCACGTGGCGCAGCGCGATCCCCCAGGGGCGGCGGCCGGCGGCGCGGGCGGCGAGGACGTATTCGGTCTGCATGATCCCGATCGCCCCACTGCGCACCACTCGGGCGAAGGAGGGGATCGTCGCAATGCCGATCGCGATCATCGCCGTGACGACCCCCTGGCCGGCGACGGCGGTGAGCATGATCGCGAGCAGGAGGGCAGGGAAGGCGAGCAGCAGGTCGTTGGCCCGCATGAGCGCCTCCCCCCACCAGCGCGGGACCATGGCCGCGGGGATGCCCAGCGGCACGCCGACGACCGCGGCGACGCCGACCGAGACGATCCCGACGAGCAATGTCGTGCGCGAGCCCACCATGAGCAGCGAGACGACGTCGCGACCGAACTTGTCTGTGCCGAGCCAGTATTGCGGTGAGGACAGGGCCAGCCGCCGGCTCGCGTCGATCGCGCCCGGGTCGTGCGGGGTCCAGACGAAGGACACGAGCGCGAGCACGACGACGGCCGCGACGATCACTCCCCCGGTGAGCAGGGTGGCCTCGACGCCCAGTCGCGAACGACGGCCGCGGGGTGGGCGCAGCGCCTCGGCGCCGCGGGAGAGCCGGCTCATCGGGCGCCACCGCGCAGCCGGGGGTCGATGACGAGGTAGAGCAGGTCGACGAGGAAGTTCACGAGCAGGACCGCGACGACGAGGACCATGACGACGTCCTGGACGACGATGAGGTCGCGGTTGCCGACCGCGTCGAGCAGCAGCGAGCCGAGCCCCGGGATGACGAAGACCCGTTCGATGACGACGGCTCCGACGAGCAGGGTGGCCAACTGGAGCCCGAGGACGGTGACGACGGGGACCGCGGCATTGCGCAGGCCGTGCCGGACGAGGGCCCGCATGGGGGTGAGACCCTTGGCCCGCGCGGTGCGCAGGAAGTCCTCGCGCAGGACGTCGAGCACCGAGCTGCGGACGTAGCGGGCGAGGACGGCCGCCTGGACGAGGCCGAGCGAGAGCGCGGGCAGGAACAGGTGCCGGAGGAATTCACCCGGGTCATAGGCGGGGGGCACCCACGAATTGGCCGGCAGCCAGCCGAGCTGGATGGCGAAGACCGTGACCAGGAGGATCCCGGCGAGGAAGGCCGGGACCGCCACGCCGATCTGCGACACCGCCGAGAGCAGCAGCCCGGTCGGATGCCGGTGCCGCACCGCCATGAGGGTGCCGAAGGGCAACGCCAGGGCCACCGCGATGAGGATCGAGGCGGCCACGAGGATGAGGCTCACCTGCAGCCGGTCGGCGATCTGGGGTCCGATCTGGGCCCGGCTGATGTAGCTGACCCCCGGATCCAGCCGGACCAGGCCGCCCACCCAGGAGAGGTATTGCTCGACGAGCGGCCGGTCCAGTCCGAACTCGTGCCGCATCCGGATCACGTTGTCCTCGGTCGCGTTGATCCCCAGCGCCACCCGCGCCGGGTCGCCGGGCAGGAGCACCATGAAGCCGAAGACGAGCACGCTGCTCACGGCCAGGCTCGCGAGGAAGACCCCCGTGCGCTCCAAGGCCCGCAGCAGCATGGCGAAAGCCTGTCACAGGCGGCCCGCGGACGTCCTCCCCACGCCACGGGACGGCTGCCCCGCCTTCCCGCCGTTCCCACCACGCCACGCGGGGACCGCCCCGCCGGCCCTCTCGACTCGCCTGCACCCCTCCCCTCCGCATCCTTCGACGGCACCCTCCCCTCCGCGAGGGATGGGTTGTTGTCGTCATGCGCCGCTTTAGCGACACAAACCCATCCCTCGCGAAGGGAGACGAGCCAACGAGCCCCGGCAGCGGTATGCCGCCCGCGCGAGGTGCGCGGGCGGCATACCGGGTCGTGCGGGGCAGGACCGTGCGGGGCAGGAGCGGGCGGGGCAGGACCCTGCGGAGCAGGACCGTCCGGGGGCAGGACCGTCCGGGGCGGGACCGTGCGGAGCAGGACCCTGCGGGGCAGGACCCTGCGGAGCGGGACCGTGCGGGCGGGACCGTCCGGAGACCGTCCGGGTCCGTCCGGGGTGGGTCCGTCGGTGGGGTCCCGCAGTGAGGTCCTGCGAGCGGGTCAGGACTTGCCGAGGCGGGACAGGTCGAAGGCGACCCCGATCCCGTTCTTGGGCAGGCCGGTGACGTTCTTGTCGGCCACCATGAGGTTGGGCAGGACGAACAGCACGTCGCCGGCGGCGTCCTCGGCGATGAGCCGGGCGGCCTTCTTGAGGTTGGTCACCTGGTCGTCGGCCGAACCCTCGTCCGCGGCCTTGAACAGCGCCTGGATCTCGGCCGTCCCGTAGTGGGTGTAGTAGTCGGGGTTGCCGAAGACGTTGGCCATGTCGCGAGGCTCGACGTGCGCGACGATCGACATGTCGAAGTCCCCACCCCTGAAGACCGAGGTGAGCCACGCAGCCGGGAACTCGAGCTGGTCGAGGGCGACGGCGAAGCCGACCGCCTCCAGTTGGGACTTCACGACCTGCCCGCAGGAGACCGCATAGGGCAGCGAGGGGATGCGCAGCCGCAGCGTCGTGCCCAGCTTGCCGGCCTCGGTGAGCAGTGCGGTCGCCTTGGCCTTGTCGAAGGGGGTGACGCCGGTGAGGTCCTCGTACCACGGGTCGGTCGGCGGGACGAACGAACCGACGAGCGTCCCCTTGCCGGCCCAACACGCGGCCACGAGTGACTTGTGGTCGATGCCGTAGCGGATCGCCTGGCGCACCCGCTTGTCCTTGAAGATCGCGTTCGCGTTGTTGAAGGACAGCAGCACCTCGCCGTTGGTCGTCCCCTCGATCACCTGGTACTTGGGATTGCTCGTGAACTGGCCGAGGGCGTCGGGGGCCTGCACGGTCGTCACGACGTTGATCGAGCCGGAGAGCAGGGCGTTGTTGAGGGCGGTCGCGTCCTTGAAGTATTTGAGGACGACCGTCTTGTAGTAGGGCTTGGTGCCCCAGTAGGCGTCGTTGCGGGTGACCGTGATCGAGTCGCCCCGGTTCCATGAGGCGAAGGTGTAGGGGCCGGTCCCCACGGGCTTGTTGGCCAGGTCCTCGACGCCGGTCTTGGAGAACATCGCACCGACGTGAGTGGTCATCTTGTAGAGCCAGTCGTTGCTCGGTGCCGTGAGGGTCACCTGCAGCTGGGTGGGGCTCACTGCCTTGACGTCGGCGACGAGCGCCGCGGGGGCCTTGGCGATCGAGGTCGTCCAGTCGGTCTTGAGCCGGCCGATCGAGAAGACCGCGTCGTCGGCGGTGAAGGCCGCCCCGTTGGTGAACTTCGCCTTGTCGGTGAGCTCGAAGGTGTAGGTCTTGTGGTCGTCGGAGACCTTCCACGACGTCGCGAGCGCCGGGACCACCTTGCCGTCCTGGTCGAGCTTGACCAGGCCCTCGTAGATGTTGTCGCGCAGCAGCTGCGGGATGGCCGCCCCGTCGGTCTTGGTGAAGTCCAGGCTCGCCGGCTCGGCGACGAGACCGAGGGTGATGGTGTCGGAGGACGCGCCGGAGGCGCCGGAGCTGCCCGATGAGGCTGGCGACGTGGTCGAGCCCGCCGTGCAGGCGGTCACCGCGAGGGCGAGAGCGGCCAGCGGCGCCAGCAGGCGCGGCAGCCGACGGATCGAACGGTGGGTCACTGAGACTCCCTGGATGCGTCGAGGCATGGCGGCGTACAGGTTACGGGCGCCGGGGCTCCGGTGGGAGGGAAGGCGGCCCCGCGGAACCGTTCGAGACCCAACCGTCACCTGAGGCGGGGGCTACCCTGGCGCCGGGAGGAGAGGTGCGGATGTCGGACCCTGCCACGTGGGACGCCGCGGCCCTGCAGGCCGCCTATCGGACGGGCTCGTTGTCGCCGGTGGAGGTCCATGCCGCCGCGCACGAGCGAATCGCCCGTTTCGAGCCGATCGTCCATGCCCTCGTCGCCGCCGACGCCGAGGCCTGGGCCACCTGGTCGCTCGCCGAGGCGCGGGCCGCCGAGACCCGCTGGCGGGCGGGACGCCCGCTCGGGCCGCTCGACGGCATACCGGTGACGGTGAAGGAAAACCTCGCGCGGGCCGGCATACCGCAGCGGGCCGGGTGTGCGGCGGCCACCCCGACGATCCCCACCCGCGACGCCCCGGCGGTCGAGGCCTTGCGAGAGGCGGGTGCGGTCGTGCTCGGGAGCACGACGATGCCCGACTGGGGGATGCTCTCCTCGGGGGTGTCCTCGCTGCACGGGGTGACCCGCTCCCCCTGGGATCCCGCGCTCACGACCGGCGGCTCGTCGGCCGGGGCGGGGGCGGCCGCGGCGGCGGCATACGGCCCGATCCACCTCGGGACCGACATCGGCGGCTCGATCCGGCTGCCGGGCACGTGGCTCGGGTTGGTCGCGCACAAGCCCTCGTTCGGGCGGGTGCCCCTGGGCGTGCCCTACCTCGGACGGGTCGCCGGACCGCTCACCCGCTCGGCGGCGGACGCCGCCGCCGCGATGGCGGTGATCTCCAGACCCGACGTGCGCGACTGGACGGCGCTTCCTCCGGCCGACCTCGACTGGTCGCTCGAGGGTGCCTCCGTGGCCGGGTTGCGCGTCGGCCTCCTCCTCGACGCCGGAGCCGGTATGCCGTGCGACCCGGCCGTCCGCGACGTGACCGCTTCTGCGGCAAGGCTTTTCGAGCGAGGCGGCGCGGTGGTCGAGTCCATCGAGCCGTGGCTCACCCCGCAGATGCTCACCGACATCGACCTGTTCTGGCGGGTCCGCTCGTGGAACGACGTCCTCGACCAGCCACCCGAGGCCCGGGAGCGGGCGCTGCCCTTCGTCCTGCGCTGGGCCGAGGGTGGTGCCCAGGCGACCGGGGTCGAGGTCCTGCGGGCCTACCAGTCGGTGATGGCGATGCGGGCCGTGACGGTGGCCGCCACCGCGGCATACGACCTCGTCCTCTCGCCGGTGGCGCCGGTGGCGGCCTTCCCCGCGGAATGGCCGATGCCCTGGGGTCTCGCGCAGGAGCCGGCCGAGGGTGGCGGCGGGATGGCGCACATCGGCTTCACGGTGCCCTTCTCGATGTCCGGCCAGCCCTCCTGCTCGGTCGACGCGGGCGCCCTCGCCGACGGCCGTCGGGTCGGGCTGCAGGTCTCCGGCCGGCGGTTCGACGACGTCGGGGTGCTCCGGGCGGTCGCGTGGTTCGAGCAGGCGACCGGCGGCCCACGGCCGGCCGCTGACCTGCCGCCGCGCTGACCTGCCGCCGCGCTGACCAGCCGGACACCCCGGGGCCGGATGAGCCGGGAGACACGAGGGCCCGGTCCATTCGGACCGGGCCCTCGTCGCTGTAGCGGGGGCAGGATTTGAACCTGCGACCTCCGGGTTATGAGCCCGGCGAGCTACCGAGCTGCTCCACCCCGCGTCGGTATGTCGGTAACCCTAACCCGCGCAGCATACCCGCGCCAAATCGCCGACCCGGGCCGGGCGCCCGCCGGGCGCCCGCCGGGCGCCTCCCCGGCCGCGGCGCCCGCCGACGCTCAGCCGGTCGTCGCGCTGCCGGTCGTGCCGACGGTGAGCGCCCCGATCTGGTCCAGCGCCGCCTTGAGCCGCTTCTGCGCCTCGCCGTAGGCCGCGAAGTCACCGGCCTTGAGGGCGACCTGCCCGTCGTCGTAGGCCTTCTGGGCCTCGGCGATCGCCTGCTGGAGCGCCGAGCCGGCCGGCGGTGACGTGGGTCCGGTCGTCGGCCCCGTGGTCGAGCCGGGGGTGGTCGGCGTCGTCGGGGTGACCGGCGGGGTGGTCGGGGCGACGACCTGGCCGCCGAAGAGCTCGTTGAGGGCCCCGTCGAGGGTGTCCGACCAGGCGAGCTTGCCGCCGAAGTAGACGACGATCGCCCGGCCCACCGGGAAGGCCGCGGTGCCGGTCGAGGCCTGGGTGTAGATCGGCTCGACGTAGAGGATGCCCCCGGCCATCGGGAGGGTGAGCTGGTTGCCGAAGGTGAGGGTCGAGCCGCCCTGCTTGTTGAGGTTGATGAACTGGGACAGCGTCGTCGTGCCGTTGGCCTTCGAGGTCTGGTTGGAGCCGTTGACCTCGTTCTGGACCTTGCCCGGGCCGCTCACGTTGGCGGTGGGCGGCAGTTCGAGCAACCGCAACGTGCCGTAACCCTCGCGTTTGACCCCTCGCTCGCTGCCGGGGTTGGAGTCGACCGCGAGGAAGCCGGTGAGGATCTCACCGGTGCCCTGGGGCATGAAGGTCGTCGTGAGCGAGAAGTCGGGAGTGCTCTGGCCGGGCATTGCGATCGACAGGTAGTAGGCCGGCTGGTCGGAGGTGCGCTGGTCCTGGGTCGGGTCGGTGGGGATCCGCCAGAAGTCCTGCTTGGAATAGAACGAGTCCGGGTCGGTCACGTGGTAGGTCGACAGGAGGGTCCGCTGGACCTTGAACAGGTCCTCGGGATAGCGCAGGTGCGACATGAGCGACGGCGAGATGTTCTCCGCCGGCTGGACGACGCCGGGGAAGGCCGACATCCACGCCTTGAGCACCGGGTCGGCCTCGTCCCACTGGTAAAGGCTCACCGAGCCGTCGAAGGCGTCGACGGTCACCTTGACCGAGTTGCGGATGTAGTTGATCTGCCCCTGCTCGAGCGAGGTCACCGACCGGCGCGAGCGGGTCACCGAGTCGGTCGTCGAGCCCGCCATCGAGGTGAGCCGCGCGTTGGGATAGGCCGCGCTCGTCGTGTAGCCGTCGATGATCCACAGCACCCGGCCGTCGACGATCGAGGGATAGGGGTTGCCGTCGAGGGTGAGCCAGGGCGCGACCTTGGCCACCCGCTCCTTGGGCGTGCGGTAGTCCATCAGCCGCGAGGAGGGATTCACCGCGTCGGAGAGGATGAAGTTGGGCTCGCGGTACTTCGTCGCATAGGCGAGCCGCTTGACGAAGGAGTCGAGCGCGACCCCGCCGGTGCCGGCATAGGTGTTGTTCACCTGCTGGCTCTCCGACTCGGCGAGATAGTCGAATTCGCGCGGCGAGGCCCCCGCGGGAGCCCCCACGACGGCATACGCGGGTGAGCGCTCGCCGAAGTAGATCCGCGGCTCGTAGACACCGAGGGTCTTGCCTGCGGGGATCGTCGACTCGACGTAGACCGGCCGCCCGTTGACCTGCTGGTTGCCGTATGCCGCGACCAGGCCGTAGCCGTGCGTGTAGACCGTGTGGTCGTTGAGCCAATTCCGTTGGGCGGGGCTCACGTTGTCGAGGTCGAGCTCGCGGGCGGCGACCACGATGTCGCTCACCGTCCCGTTGATCGTGTAGCGGTCGACGTCGAGCGAGTCCGCGATCGAGTAGTAGGGGCGGGCCGCCTGGTCCTGCTTGAAGGTCGGCGAGACGACGTTGGGGTCGACGATGCGGATGCCGGGAATGGCCGCGGCGGCGGTGCGCAGCTTCTCCGGGGTCGCGTCGCTCGTCGCGAGATAGGAGGTCTTCTGCACCTGGTCGAGCCCGTATGCCGTGCGCGTGGCCGCGATATTGCGGGCGAGGTAGGGAGCCTCGAGCGACTTCTCGCTCGGGCGTACCCGCAGGTTCTGGACGAGCGCGGGGAAGATGCCGCCGACGACGACCGAGACGACGAGCAGGAGCACCGTGCCGACGACGGGCAGCCGCCACGAATGGGTCCACAACGCCGAGAGGAACATGAGGGCGCACATCACCGAGGCGACCGCGAGGATGGCCTTGGTCGGCAGCACGGCTGTCGCGTCGGTGTATTGCACCCCGGTCATGAGGTCGGAGGTGCTCAGCGAGAGGGAGTAACGGTCCAGCCAATAGGCCGCGGCGCGCAGGAGCAGGATCACCGCGAACAGCCCCGCGAGGTGGCCGAAGGCGAACCGGGTCGTGCCCCGGCCGCGGTCGGCCAACTGGAGGCCGCCGTAGACGTAGTGGGTGAAGGCCGCCGCAACCGTGCCCAGGACGAAGGCCATCGTGAGGAAGCCGACGACATAGGTGAACCACGGCAGGCTGAAGACGAAGAAGCCCAGGTCCGTGTCGAACTGCGGGTCGGTCACGCCGAAGGGCTGCTGGTTGCGCCACAACAGGTAGACCTCCCACTGCTGTGACGCCGCGGCCCCGCTCGCCAACCCGACGAGCAGAGGCACGGCGATCGTCGCGAGGCGACGGATCGGTTCGAGCGCCTCTCGGTAGCGGTCGAGCGCCTCCTGCTGGGGGGTCGAGGGGGGGTAGACCGGTCGGGAACGGTGGCCGAAGTAGAGCCCGGCCCACACGAGGGCGGCCGGGATGACCCCCCCGACGACCCCGAGCAGGACCTGGGCGCCCACCTGCGTTCCGAACACCGACAGGTAGTGCACCGAGTCGAACCAGAGGACCTCGGTCCACACCTGGGCGAGCGCGGACACGGCGATCACGAGTGCGGCGAGGACGACGAGGGTGACCCCGAGCGGGCTACGTCGCCGGGTCACCGGCGGCGGCGCGCCGCCCTCGTCGGAGTCGCCGTCATTACCGAACCAGGCCCGTTCGCTCACCGGGTCAATCTACCTAGGTGTCGGCTTCATCGTGACGTCCGCGGCGGCGCCCAGCCGCTCGCGAGCCGTTCCTCAGCAATGCGGGAGGTCGTCGGTGCGGCCCGCCGCGATCGCCTCGACGTCGGCCAGGGCGTCGGCGAAGGCGCTCACCTTCACCACCCGGATCCCGGCGGGCTGGCCGCCGCTGAGGTCGGCGCAGTTGCCCGCAGGGGCCAGGAAGAAGTCCGCCCCGGCGTCACGGGCCCCGGCGATCTTCTGCCGGATCCCCCCGATCGACCCGACGGTGCCCGCGTCGTCGATCGTCCCGGTCCCCGCGATGGTCCGGCCACCGGTGAGCGCACCCTCGGTGAGCTTGTCGTAGATCCCCAACGCGAACATGAGGCCCGCCGACGGGCCACCCACGTTGCCGGCGTCGATGGTCACCGGGAAGGGCAGGTCGTAGTCGGTCGAGAGCACGATGCCGAGGTAGGTCCGGCTCGTTCCGTCGGGGTTGGTCGTCGTTCCGGTCCTCGGGTGGGTCGTCGTCCGTGCCCCGTCCCGGGTGACGACGACCTCGACGGGCTGTCCCGCGGTGACCCTCTGGATGGCGGCGCGGACGCCGGCCGGGTCGCTCGCCGGCACTCCCCCGACGCTGATGAGGACGTCGCCGGCCTTGAGCTCGCCCGTCGCGGGAGCCCCATCGGCGACCTGGACGACCTTGACGACCGTCGGCACGGTGCGGCCGGTCGCGCGCAAGGCAACCGCCGCCGCCTCATGCTGCGAGCTGGTCATCTCGGCCTTGTTCTCCTCGGCCACCTGCTCCTTGGTCGCCTGCGGCGGAAAGAGCTCCTCGGCCGGGTGAACGTCCTGATCGGGGCTGATCCACGCGACGAGCAGGTCCATCGCGTTGACCCGGTAGCCCGGTCCGCCCAGGACCCGCACGGTCGTGAAGTCGAGGGCTCCGGTCGTGGGGTAGGTCGGGGCCTGCGCGATGTCGATCCGCGGGACCTGCGCTCCGTCCTTGCCGCTCGTCGAGCCCAGGACATTGGTCGCCGGTCCCGGCTGCAGGACGGCATAGGGCAGCGGGATCACGCTCACGAGGGCGCCGAGCAGGAAGGCGAGCGCGATACCCACCGCCAGTGGCGTCCACGGCCGCCACCGGCGACCGGTATGCCGTCCCGCACGGGTCTGCTCGGTCCCCTCCGGCCCGCTCGGGACCGGGTCGGTCGCGGGGGCAGGCGGGTGGACAGCGTCGGTCACTGCGGCACCCCCACCCATTCCTCGGTGCCGTCGGCGAAGACCTGGTGCTTCCAGATCGGCACCGTCGCCTTCACGTCGTCGACGAGCCCACGGCATACCTCGAATGCCTGCGCGCGGTGGGCCGCGCTCGCAGCGGCGACGATCGCGAGGTCGCCGATTTCGAGCGGCCCCAGCCGATGGACGACCGCAACCCGCACGACACCCGGGGTGCCGGCCCACCGCTGCGCGACGGCCCCGGCGGCCTCGATGGCGCTCGGGTGGGCGCTGTAGGCGAGCGCCCGCACCGCCGCCCCGTGGTCATGGTCGCGCACCGCCCCGACGAAGACCGCCACGGCCCCGGCCCGGGGGTCGCGCACGGCGTCGATCACCTCGTCGACCGAGAGGGCATGGTCGCGTACGTCGGCGAGCGCAACGACGCCTAGCTCCTGCGGATCCACGGGCCTCCTTCTCCAGCGGTCATCGGGTGCCGCCCCGGCGGGCTCGGCGCAGGACCGCCGCCGTGCCCACGAGGGCGACGGCCGCGCTCGCCGCGCCGAGGGCGGCGTCCTTGCGCTCGACCCTGCGTCCGGCGACCGCCCGTCGACCCTTGATCGAGTCGAGGAGCACGCCCAGACACGTCTCATTGTCGTATGCCGCGGCCCACCCGGCCGCACGCAACCGGGCGGAGTCGACGACCCACGGATAGAGGGCCAGGGCCAGCTCGCTCGCCGGCGCGGGCAGGACGCCGAACCGGTGCAGCCGTTGGGCCGTGCCCAGGGCGGTGCTCTCCGAGAGCTGGACCCGACGCATCCCGGACAGCCGCTCGACCTGCTCCTGGGTGAGCGCCCCCGCCGAGCCGAGCGTGACGACCGGCCCGAGGTCGAGCTCGACGAGCACGCGTACCGCCTGGGCGAGATCCTCCACGTGACAGAACTGCCAGGCCGGGACCGCCCCCTTGACGGTGAGCAGTCGGGGGGCCTCGAAATGGCGGGTGACGACGGTGTCGATGCCCGGGCCGACCACGGCGGCGGGGCGCACGACGGTCACCGCCAGGCCGGGATGGGCCCGCCGGGCGTCGGCGAGCACGTCCTCGACGGCGAGCAGGTCGCCGACCATGCCCGAGTCGCGGGGTGCGCCGAGCGGGGCATCCTCGGGCAGCGGCACGGGATTGTCCGGCCGCGCACCGTAGACCTTGGCCGAGGTGACGACGACGAGGCGTGGCACACCGGCGGCGGCGGCCGCGGTCACGAGGGCCTGCGCGGTGCGGACGAGCCGTTCCCGGCGCTCCTGCGGGCGCTGCGCCAGCGCAGCCTCGAGGTCGGTCTGCAGCGCCACCCAGACGAGCACGTCGAGCCCGTGCAGGGCCTCGAGCACGGCCGGCGTGCTCGGATCGGCGACCCGCCAGGTCACCTCGGGCAGGGAGCCGGCCGCCTCGTCGATCGCCACCGGCGTTCCGAGCCTGCGTGCGGCGGCCTCGCCGGCGAGGGTCGCGAGGATCCGCGCGCCCGCAATGCCGTTCGCCTCGACCACCCCGGCCCGCAGGCGCGGCGCACGATTCGCACCGGGCTGCCGGGAACTCACCACGCCCTCCTGTGGTTGTCTGGGGTGCCCATCCTCTCAACTTCGAGCCAGGAGCCCCAGCGATGTCCGATTCCGGCGCGCAGCCCCCCGTCCCGGACGGGGACCCCGAGCCCGGTCCCGGCCACTCGGGCGACGAGGCTGCCGGCTCGGCCGGTGCAGCTGGCATGCCCGGGCTGGAGGACCTGCTCGGGATGCTGGGGATGTCCGGGATGGCCGGGTCGGGAGCCGCCGGCGGCCATCATCTGGGTGACCTCGAGGCGATCGTCCGCGAGCTGCTCGGTCCCGACGCGGCCCTGCCCCCGGAGCTCACCCAGATGATGACCGCGCTCCAGGGCGACCCGGCCACCGATCCGATGGCCGCGATGGTCCAGCGTCAGCTGCGCTCGTTCTTCGGCGGACAGGACCCCCAGGAGCGGCTCGCGACGGCCACCGACCTCGCGCGCAAGGTCGCGGCCGGCCAGGGCGACCGCACCGTGGGAGCAGCCGAGGCCCGCGAGGTCGAGACCGCCGTGGCCGTGGCCCGGTTGTGGCTCGATCCCGTGACGGCCTTCGACTCCCCCGGCGGCCCGGTCCGTGCCTGGAGCGCGGCCGAGTGGATCGAGGCGACCATGCCGCGATGGTTCTCCGTCGTCGAGCCGGTCGCCGACGGCTTCGCGGCCGCTGGGAGCGACGCCCTGCGCAGGCAGCTGGGGCGGCTCGGCGAGGAGGGCGGCCTGCCCCCCGCGCTCGGCGCCCTCGGCCGGCCGGACGACTCGGGTGACGTCCAGGGCGGACTGGCGGGAATGTTCGCGCAGATGGGCCCGGCACTCGAGCGGATGTCGGAGGCGATGTTCACCGCCCAGCTCGGCCATGCGGTGGGCACCTTGTCCGGCGACCTCCTCTCGGCGACCGAGATCGGCCTGCCGCTCACCGACGAGGGTGTCGTCGCCCTCCTGCCGGAGCGAGTCGCCCGGTTCGCGGAGGAGCTCGAACTCGACCTCGCCCAGGTTCGCCTCCATCTCGCGGTCCGCGAGGCGGCCCGAGTCCGCCTCTTCGCCGAAGTTCCTTGGCTGGCAGCGCAATTGGAGGCGTCCGTCCGTGACTACGGACGACACATCGTCATCGACACGGACGCGATCGAGGCGGCCCTCCGCGAAGTCGACCCCAGCGACCCCGAGGCGGTCCAGCGGGCCTTCTCCACGGCGGAACTGTTCGCCAACCGACCGACCCCGCAGCAGCAGGCGGCCCTCACCCGGTTGGAGACGACCCTCGCCCTCGTCGAGGGATGGGTCGACCTGGTCACCGACGCGGCCGTCGCCGCCCACCTACCCGGCAGCGCCGCCCTCGGCGAGGCGGTCCGCCGCAGACGGGCCGGTGGACCGGCCGAGCGCACCTTCGCCGGCCTCGTGGGACTCGAACTGCGCCCTCGGCGGCTGCGCGATGCCCGCAACCTCTGGGCGGCCCTCGAGGACCGCGGCGGGCTCACCCTCCGCGACGGCTCGTGGGCGCACCCGGACCTCGCGCCCACCCCGGCCGACCTCGACGACCCGCTCGGCTACGTCGAGCGTCGGGTGCATCCGCCCGCGCCAGACGCGATGGACGCCGCCCTCGACCGGCTGCTCACCGACTTCGGATCCGGGCCGCAGGACGGGCCAGGTTCACCCGGGTCACCCGGGTCACGGTCCGACGATCCCGACCGACCGCGTGGCTGAGGCCGCGGCTGGGCGTCTCGCCACGGCATACCGGGTGCTCCACGCCGACGCCATGCGCCTGCTGCGGGAGTGGGATGCACCGGATGCCGGGCAGGAGACGCTGCGTCGCGACTACCTCGCACATCTGCAGGCCCATCCCGACGGGGTCGCCAAGGCCGGGCCGCCCGCCCATCTCACGGCGAGTGTCCTCGTGCTGGACCGGTCCCGCCGCCGGGTGCTGCTCACCCACCATCGCAAGGCACGGGCCTGGCTGCAGTTCGGTGGCCACCTCGAGCCCACCGACGCGAGCGTGTGGGCGGCCGCCGTCCGCGAGGCGACCGAGGAGTCGGGGCTGGCCGGCATCGCCGTGGACCCGCGGATCGCCCACCTGGACCGGCATGTCCTGCGCGGCGACTTCGGGCGCTGCCGGGAGCATCTGGACGTGCGCTTCGTCGGCGTGGCACCGGCCGACACGGAGCCGACGGTGAGTGTCGAATCCCTCGACGTGCGATGGTGGGACCTCGATGCCCTTCCCGACGGGAGCGCGCAGGAGCTTCTGGGGCTGGTGGCGGCTTCTCGACACCCCAACTGACCTGCAGTTTTCCGCAGAGTCGAAAATTCTCTTCCGTCGGACGGAAGGTTCCCCCCGAGGGCTGGTCAGCGCTCCCCACAATGGCGTTGAACGAGGTCTACCCGGCCACCGACCCCCGTCGGCCCTGCCGGGAGCCGGAAGGAGCCCGTCATGTCGAAGATCATCCCGGATCACGTGCCCAACTGGGTCACCCGGCCCATCTACTTCATGGGCATGGAGGTCCCGCGCATGGCGATCGAGATGGTCGCCACGCCGCTGTCTCTGCCCTGGCTCATCCGGCATCGGACGAGCCAGGGCCAGCCGTTGCTCGTCGTGCCGGCGATGTCCCCGGCGATGAGCATGCTCGAGATGCGGCTCGCGCTCACCGTCCTGGGCCACAAGGTGCACTGCATGCCTGAGCTCGAGATGGTGTCGAAGAAGCCGCGCACGATCCGCGAAGACGTCATCGCCGAAACCGTCCGGCTGTCCGAGCACTACCAGCAGCCGATCAACCTCGTCGCCTGGTGCTACGGCGGTGCCTTCGCCCGGATGGCCGCGATGGCCGTGCCCGACCGGGTGCGTCAGGTGATCACCATGGGGGCGGCACTCGAGGGCCGCAGCTATCCCAAGGAATACGCGAGCTCCGGCACGTCACCGCTGCCGGTCCCCGCAACGGCCATCTACTCCCGCACCGACGGGATGTTCGACCACCACCAGGTTCGTCAACCCGAGGGATGGGACCGCGCCGAGAACATCGAGATCCCCTCGAGCCATTTCGGGATGGCCAACCACCCGATGGCGATCCACGTGATCGCCGACCGGCTCGCCCAGCCCAAGGACGGCTGGCGGCCGTTCGGTGGGTGGAACCTGGACAACGCCGGGGACTCCCCCGAGCCGGTCGCCAAGCGGGTCCGGGTCGCCTGACGACATCCATCGAGGCGGCCGGATCACCGGCCGCCTCGATGGGCAACGCGTCAGATCGTCAACAGCGACACCAGGGCGACGGCCAGGGTGGCCGGGATCTCGACCAGGCCGATCCGCTTCGGGGTCCAGTGCAGCCGGGGAATCCACCACGCACGCACGGCGAGGACGGCGAAGACGAGGCCGAGCCAGGGGCTGGCCACCGCCGTCACCAGCGTCGCGAGGACATGCCAGGCGATGCTCCACCGGAGGAAGACCGGGTCGTCGCGCTGTCGGATCATCGACTTCACATAGAAGACCGTGCCGGCGAAATAGAGGAACTGGCCGGCAGCCAACCACCAGGCCCTGTGCAGGTCGGTGCCGCCACCGGCGTCATAGGCGACGACGGTCATGAGCGCCGACCCCACGACGGTCGTCACCCCGGCGAGCAGATCGCGCTCACGCCGTTGAGCGGCCGCCCACAGCCCCACTCCGAAGGGAACGAGGAACAACGGTGCCCAGCGCAGCAGCGCGGGCGCAAGAGCCGCGGTGAGCAGTCCCAGCGCGCCCGCGAGGACGGCATAGACCTCGGCCGGCCGCGCATAGCGCGCCTTGCGGCCGGATTTCAGCCATACGCTCGCGGCGAAGAAGGCGAAGTAGCCGGCCACCCAGAACGCCGCGAGGACCAGGTGGATCCAGGCAAGACCGGCGGCGAGAGCCCCGAGGATCAACGGGCTGGCGAGCATCGCCCAGGCCCCGTGTTGGTTGGGCACCCATCCGGGCGCCCGACGACGCCGGTGCGCAGGGCGGGCGGTGGCGGTCATGCGTCGCTCAGTTCGAGCCCCGCAGCAGCTGCGACGCCGTCGAGGTAACCCCGGGCGCGCTCGAGCCGCGGATAGTCCGCGAGAAGCGCCCAGAAGTCGGGGCCGTGGCCGGCCACGAGCAGATGGGCGAGTTCGTGCAGGACGACATAGTCCAAGACGTATGCCGGCATGCCCTGGACGCGCGTGGAGATCCGGATCGACCCGTCCGAGGGTGTGCACGAGCCCCAACGGCCGCGCTGATTGGTCACCCAGCGGATCGAGGTGGGCCGGGCACGTCCCCCCAGGTGACGCGCGGACAGCTCGGCCGCCTTGGCCGCGAGGTCGTCGGCACTGGGCCGACGACGCGCCTCGCTGGCCGCCAGTCGGGCGAGCATCCGGTCGACCCACTCGCGCTCCTCGGACTTGCTGAGGCGAGCGGGCACGAGGACGACCGTGCGGCCACCCTCGCGGTAGGCGCTCACGGTGCGGCGACGGCGGGTGGATCGGCGGACCTCGACCGGTGACGGGTGGTCGGGTGCCGGGTTGGTCCGGCGCTCAGGACCGACCTCGATCGGCAACGTCAGGTCGGTGTCCATGGCTTCCACCATACGTGCCCGGCCCGACAGGGACCGTGCGTACCGACGCGGGTCGGGTGCCAGGAGGCACGCACGAGGGCAGGCCGGCGGCACGCGGGATCTCGTGGTTCAGCGGCCCCGGAAGACCGGTGTCCGTCGCTCCGCGGCCGCTGCGATGCCTTCGTGCATGTCGCTCGTCGCGAGCGTGACCGCCTGGGCAAGCGCCTCCCACTCCAGGGCGTCCTCGAAGCTGCGGTGACCCCCGCCGCGCAACGCGGCCACGGTGAGCCTCGTGGCGATCGGCGCCGCCGCGGCGATCCGATCCGCAGCGGCCAGTGCCTCGGTGAGCACCTCGGCGGCCGGCAACGCCCGGGACACCAGCCCGAGCCGCAGCGCCTCCTCGCCGGAGACCAGCCGTCCGGTGAGCAGGAGGTCACGCGCCACGGCGAAGCCCGCGACGTTGGGCAGCGACCAGGTCGTGGCCATTCCCGGATGCAGGCCGAGGGAGGCGAACGGCACCCCCAGCTTCGCCTCGGCGGCGGCATACCTGATGTCGCAGGCGAGGGCGAGCGCGAAACCGGCGCCGATTGCGTGCCCGTTCATCGCGGCGATCGTGGGCACCTCGAGCGTCGTGATGGACAGCCACGAGCGGTAGAAGGTGAGCATGCGGGCTCGCAGGTCGATGACCTGGGCGTCCGGGTCCTTGACGATCCAGCCGAGGTCACCACCGGCGCAGAATCCCGGGCCGGCACCCGTGACGACGACCGCCGCCAGCTCGGCGTCTTCCCGCAACAGCGGGATGAGCCGCGCCCAGGAGTCGGTCATCGCGTCGGACATCGCGTTGCGCTTGTCCGGCAGGTCGAGGGTGACCACGGCGATCCGCCGCCCGGATGTGGCGCGCTCCTGCACGCGCAGGTCGGTCCAGGACTGCTCCCACCACTGCGGCGAACCCATGAACAGCACCCTACCGAGCGGGGTGGCGACGCCGAGCGGGCCTCGGACTGGTCTAGGGTGTTCCGGACGCCTCGCGCCCCACCGGGTGCGGGCAACGACAGCTGCCCCGTCGCAGCGCAACGGCAGGAGGAGAGCCACATGGCCCAGGACGAGACCTACACGGGTGAGTTCTACTGTGTGAAGTGCAAGGCGAAGCGCGAGGCGACCGGCCGCGTCGTCGTGAGCGAGAACGGCCGCCGCATGGCCAAGGCCACATGCCCCACGTGCGGGACCAACCTCAACCGGATCCTCGGCAAGGCCTGAGTTCACCGACGCCGCGCCGGCGGCGCTTTCGTCCGGCAGCATCCCGGGGCGGGTCCATCTGAGGGACCCGCCCCGAGCTGTGTCCGGTGTCCTGGCCTGGTGCGTGAGCTCTCCCCGCTGCGGCCCGACGGGAGGGCGCACAGGTCGTGGGTCCCGGGCCTGTGGACGACGCGGACCGGCCCCGGGGCCGGCTGTGGCACAGTCCTGCCATGCCCGATCGTCCCCGGCTGCCCGCCCGTCACCGGCCGTTGCGCCGGGGTGACGGGCGGGTGCAGTTAGGGGTCGGCGACGACGTCCCCGCCCTGGCCGGGGTCGGGCCCGGCGAGTTCGCGGTCCTCGAACGGCTCGACGGCACACACACCTTCCCCGACCTCTACGCCGTCGCCGCAGCCCACGGATGCACCCCCGAATCGGTCGACGAACTCGTCGGGCTGTTGCGTGGACACGGCCTGCTCGCCGACCCGACGGCCGAGCGATTGGCCGGCCTGCGCGCACCGGGCCGAACGCCGCTCCCCAGCCACGCGGGGGAGCCGCCCGTCTGGGGCGCCCGCATCGAAGCCGTCGTCGGCGGTCGCGGCCCGCTCGCCGAGTCGGTCGTCCGTGCCGTGCGCGCGGCGGTGCGCGACCATCCGGCGGTCCACCTGACGGTCGGCGAGTGGGCGCTCTCGCACGCCGAGCTCGAGTTGCGCACGCCCGGCCAGGGAGAGGGGGCCGCCCGACCGCACCGCGCGCCACCCACGATCGTCGTGCTCACGGCATACGCCGGTCTCGACCCGACCCTGCCACTGCCCTGGCTGCGCAGCGGAATCACCCATCTGCCCGTCGTCGCCGAACCGGGCCGCATCACCCTCGGGCCCCTCGTCCGCCCACCGCTCGGCACCCGCGGCGTGTGCCTCCAGTGCGTTGAGCTGCACCGGGCCGACCGGGACCCAGATCGGGCCAGCGTCCTGGCCCAAACGCTGCGGCCGGCGGCCGGCACCATCGAGCCCTCGGCGGCCCTCCGGGAGGCCGCAGCCGCTCTGGCCGCCCTCGTCGTCGCGAGCCATCTCGCCGGTCATTCGCTGCCGCCGGGCGTGACCGTCGAGCTCTCCCAGCCCTGGCCGCGGATCGACCACCGGCGCTGGGAGCCCCATCCCCACTGCCCCGGACACGGGCATCCCGGTGCACGGGAGACAATGGCCGGGTGACCGACCTTCCGCTTTCGGCGGTGACCCGCGCCGCCAAGCTCGCCGCGCTGCCCATCGGGTATGCCGGTCGGGCCGCGATCGGGTTGGGCAAGCGAGTGGGTGGTCGGCCGGCCGAGATCGTCGCCGCCGAGATGCAGGCCCGGGCCGCGGAGCAGTTGTTCACCGTCCTGGGCGAGCTCAAGGGCGGGGCGATGAAGTTCGGCCAGGCCTTGTCGATCTTCGAGTCGGCGCTGCCCGAGGAGACGGCCGCGCCCTATCGGGCGATGCTCACCAAGCTCCAGGACAGCGCCCCGGCGCTGCCTCCGCGGCGGGTCCGCGAGATCATGGCCGGCGAGCTGGGCCCGCGCTGGCGGACGGCGAAGTTCCTCGAGTTCGACGACACCGCGATCGCGGCGGCCTCGATCGGCCAGGTGCACCGGGCCGTCTGGCGCGACGGGCGCGAGGTCGCCGTGAAGATCCAGTACCCCGGTGCCGCGAAGGCGTTGCTCGCCGACCTCGCCAACGTCGCGCGGGTGGCCCGGGTCGCCACCGCGTGGATCCCCGGCATCGAGATGGGTCCCATCCTCGAGGAGCTGCGGGGGCGGATGTCCGAGGAGCTGGACTACCGGCTCGAGGCGAGCGCTCAACAGGCCTTCGCCAAGGCATTCCGCGACGATCCGCACGTGCGCGTCCCCGCCGTCCTCGCCGGCAGCGAACGGGTCCTCGTCTCGGAGTGGCTCGACGGCATACCGCTGTCGACGATCATCGCCGAGGGCACCCCGGAGCAACGCGACACCGCGGGCACGATCTACATGGAGTTCCTCCTCGATGGACCCGGGCGGTGCCGGCTGCTGCACGCCGACCCCCATCCGGGCAACTTCCGGCTGCTGCCCGACGGTCGGCTCGGAGTGCTCGACTTCGGAGCCGTCAAGCACCTGCCCGACGGCCTCCCGCGCGACATGGGACGGCTGCTCACCCTCGCCTTGGAATCCGACGCAGCGTCCACTCTCGCCGGGCTGCGTGAGATCGGTTTCGTGCGCGGCGGGATCGACGTCGACGCCGAGCGCCTGCTCGAATACCTCGAGCCGTTCATCGCTCCCCTGCGCACCGACGAGTTCGCCTTCTCACGCGACTGGATCCGCGGCGTCTTCGCGCACATAAACGACCCGCGCAAGCCGACCTACACCGTGGGGATGAAGCTCAACCTGCCCCCGGAGTACCTGCTCATCCACCGGGTGTGGCTGGGCGGGATCGGGGTGCTCTGCCAGCTCGGCGCGCGCGTGCCCGGCCGGGCGACGGTGGCGGCCCACATCCCGGGTGCCGAGTTGCCGTCCGTCGGCGACGCCCCGCACCGCTGACGCGGGTTCTCGCTCGGCGCGGCTCACCCACCGCCAGGTGTGCCAGGGATGCCGGTCCGGGTCACCACCACTGCGAGTCGAGCTTGCCCTCGATGCTGCGCAGGAACCTCCGGCTGCACGCCGGGCAGGTCCACACCACCCGCCCGTCCTCCACCCCGCGGACCCAGGCGACCAGGGCACCCGGGTCTTCGGGGTCGGCCGTCGTGCCGCAGGTGGCGCACCCGGCGGGCTGCTCGTCCATCGCCCCAGTCAACCCCGAGGTATGCCGTCCCGCCAGCCCCTCTTCGGACCCCTAGCTCTCACCTGCGCGGGCCTCTCCACCCTCGCCCACCCACCCTGCGCGGGCCTCTCCACCTTCGCCCACCCACCCTGCGCGGGCCTCTCCACCTTCGCCCACCCACCCTGCGATGTGATAGCGGTCGGAAATCCGACCGCTATCACATCGGGAGCCCAGGAGGACGGGAGACAAGGAGGACGGGAGCCGAGGGAGGACGGGAGCCGAGGGAAAGCCGGCCGACCGCTGCCGGCGGGCCTTGGCGGGGTCGGGTTCGGCGCTCGGGCTGCTCAGCCCTCGGCGGCAGCGGCCTTCGCGGCCGCCTTCGCCTGCTTCTTGAACGCCCGAACCTTGGCCAGCGACTCCGGGTCGACCACGTCGGCCACCGAGCGGAAGGTGCCGGGCGCGGCATACGGACCGATGGCCTCGCGCCACCCGCGGGGCCGGACGCCGAGCTGCTTGCCGAGCAGGGAGGCGAAGATCCGGGCCTTCTGGGCGCCGAAACCCGGCAGCGCCTCCAACCGGGCGAGCAGCTCGGGCGTGCCCTTCGCCGTCGTCCAGATCCGCTCGGCGTCGCCGTCGTAGTGCTCGCACACGTGCGCCGCCAGCGCCTGCAACCGCCCGGCCATCGACCGGCCGTAACGGTGGATCGCCGGCGGGGTCGCGCAGAGGTCGGCGAAGGCGACCGGCTCGGCCGCGGCGATCGCCCCCGGCTCGAGCGTCCCGAACCGGGCGAGGATCTTGGCCGGCCCGGCAAAGGCGTGCTCCATGGGGAACTGCTGGTCGAGCAGCATCCCGGTGAGCAGTGCGAACGGGTCGCTCGACAGCAGGGCGTCGGCGGTCGGGTCCTGGGCCAGGTGCAGGTTCGCGTCCACGTCGGTCACTGTATGCCGCGGGACCGCCCGCGCGGGACGCCGCTGCTCGGCGCGCGGTTCAGCCTCCGACGTGGATCGGCGGACGGTCACGCTCGTCGGGGACGGCGCGGCGGAGGATCTCGCGGGCGTGCGGGGGATGTCCCCTTCGCCGGCGAGGAGGAATCGGAGCATGTTCTGGGCCGGCGCCCGCTCGGACCACTCGAAGTAGGCGTGCGGCGAGATCGGCAGCGTGTGGCTGAGCTTGATGAGCACGGCGGCGAGGGTGTTGGCCACCGAAGGGCCCTCCCGCCGGGATCGCGCTTCCCGGCGTCGAGGAGCCGGTGCCGCATCCGCTCGCGCCGGTCCCCGGCGTCGGAATGGTCGGCGCTCCACGGCGGACGGCCTCGTGGCGGGCAGCCGGCCGGCCGCCGGTCTGATGTCCCGATTCACCCGGCAGGAAGGCGGACGTGGGCGGGACGACATGTCGTCCCGCCCACGTCGATGGGGTGACTCCCCCTGGGGTCACCGCTGGTGGCGGCGCTGGCGCCGGGTCTCGAGCTGGATCAGACGAGCGGCCCGTGGGTAGCCGACGCGCGGCTGACGGGGAAGGCGCTCGACCTGTCTGACTCGGGCCAGCCCCACATGCATGGCCTGGTACACGAGAAACTCCTTCGAGGCAGTGGTCCGGAAGCGGGTCCGGACGCGGGACCGGACGCGGTTCGGACGCGGTTCGGACGCGGGACCAGAAGCGGGACCGGGCGCGGTGGCGCGCGGCGGCCTCAGGCCGCGACGATGTCGCTCTTGCGCGGACGGCCGCGGGGACGCTTGCGTGCGACGATGGCGCCCTGGACGAGCAACTGCCCACCCCAGACGCCCCACGGCTCCTGACGCTCCAGCGCCCCGGCGAGGCAACCCACCCGCATCGGGCACGCGCCGCACAACGACTTGGCGTATTCGACGTCCTCGGGCCGCTCGGCGAACCACAATTCCGCGTCGAAGTCGCGGCACGGGATGCCCACGCCGCCCGACAGCGCCGCCATCTGGCGATCGATCAACATGCTCAGCTGCATCGGTGTCACCTCCCTCTCCTGTCGGCGGCCCGCGGTGGCGGGTGCCGGTCCCTCGTGTCGGCGCGGCGGCCCCTGGTGGGGGTGCCGAGCGGGTTGGCCGTTCGGTCTGGCGGCGGTGCGTCTGCTCGTGCCGGTCGCCGGACCCTGCGGTTGACTCGTCGGTGTGCTCATCGGTGGCCTTCGGTCGGGGCCTTCGCGAGAAACACGAAGGCCGCGGATCCCTTGGTCGGGTTCCGCGGCCTGGAGGTGGAGGCCTGCCTAGCTGGCGCTAGACCGGTGGTCTCCCGATCGCGGAACTGTTCTTGTCGGTGTTGGGGGCGTAGTCGGCGCCGAGCCCGGTGGCCGGGCCGTTGACGGCGACGAACGTGGCGATGTCGGCGCGGGCGGCGGAGGGCAGAGTGCGCCCCTTGCCGAAGCGCAGGACGGGCAGCATCCGGTGGCTCGGCAGGGTGCCGCCGCTCCAGATCCGCGTGCGCGTCATCGTCGTGGTGAGCTCCATCAGTGCCGACCCTCCTTTCGCTGCTCGGTCGGCTTCGCCGGGCGTCGGCCGCCCGTCGGCTGTGCGTGTTCGAGGGTAACCCACCCCGGGGCACCTGCCAACCGAATTACCGCGATCCATGTCGACTTCCTCGCAGATTGTGCGGAGCCAACCGATCAATCCGCAGATTTCATTGCGGCAGTAGTCTGTTCGGCGACAGCCTGCGGATCTCCGCCGGCGACGAGCGCGAGCACCGCGTCGGCATAGCGCTCGAGCTTGTAGGGCCCCACCCCCGAAACGGCGGCAACGGCCGTGCGCTCGGTGGGTCGGGTCTCGGCCAGGGCGGTGAGCGTGGCGTCGGTGAAGACGCTGTATGCCGGCCACCCCGCCACCCGCGCGACCTCGGCCCGCCAGGTGCGCAGCGAGTCGAAGAGGGCCGGATCGTAGGTCGGCGGGCAGTCCTCGCACCGACCCACCTTGCGCGTGGCGGAGGTCGTGAGCTCGACGCCGCACGAGCGGCATACGGCCGGCAGGCGGGGCTGGCGCGCGGTCTCGCGGGTGCCCGCACGGCGCGGTTGCGAGCGTGCACCTGCCCCGAGCACCGCGACGGCGGCGTCGAGGAAGCGCGAGGGACGCCGGCTCGCACGTCCCCCCGGGCTGCGGGCACCGGCCCAGGACAGGTGCAGCTCGCGGCGGGCGCGGGTGAGCCCGACATAGAGCAGGCGCCGCTCCTCCTCGATCGCCTCGGCGCCTTCGGCGAGGCTGATGGGAATGAGGCCGTCGGAGCAGCCGAGCAGGTGGACGAGCTCCCACTCGAGGCCCTTGGCCGCGTGGAGCGAGGCAAGCGTCACTCCCTGGACGGCCGGCGCGTGCTGGGCCGCGGCGCGTTCGTCGAGCTCGCGGACCAGGTCGCCGAGCCGGGTCGTGGGGGTGAGCGAGACGAGGTCTTCGGCGAGGGCGACGAGGGCCTGCAGGGACTCCCAGCGCTCGCGCAGCGCCCCGCCGGCCGACGGCGGTTCGGGAGCCCAGCCGGCCCCGGCGAGGACGTCGCGCACGAGCTCGGGCAGCGGCCGGCCGCCGTCGTCGCCGCGCACGGCACCGCGCAGGAGCACGAGGGCACCGCGCACCTCCTGCCGGGAGAAGAAGCGCTCACCACCACGGACGAGGTAGGGGACGTCGGCGGCGGCGAGGGCCGCCTCCACCGCCTCGGACTGGCCGTTGGTGCGGAACAGGATCGCGATCTCGCCCGCCGGCACGCCCCGCTTGATCGCCGCCGCGACGGCCGCCGCCACCCCCGTGGCCTCGGCCGTGTCGTCGTCGTATGCCGTGAGCACCGGTTCCGGTCCCGGCTCACCCTGGGCCTGCAGGTCGGCATGCCGGGCGTTGTCGGCGAGGGCCCGGCCGCCGGGACCCGGCGTGCGGGGCGGCAGCGGCCGGGCGGCGCGCAGCACGAGGTTGGCCACCCGCAGGATCTGTGGCGTCGATCGGTAGTTGCGGACCAGCCGGACCGTGCGCGCGTCGGGGTGTCGGCGGGTGAAACCGAGCAGGTGCTCGGGGGTGGCACCGGTGAACGAGTAGATCGTCTGGGCCGGGTCGCCGACGACGCAGACCTCCTCGCGCCCGCCCAGCCACAAGTCGAGCAGCCGTTGCTGCAGGGCGTTGACGTCCTGGTATTCGTCGACCACGAAGTGCCGGTATTGGTCGCGCACCACCCGCGCGATGTCCTCGCGCTCCTGGAGGATGCCCGCGGTGAGCAGCAGGACGTCCTCGAAGTCGATGACCCCCCGCTGCGCCTTGGCCTCCTCGTAGCCCTCCCACACCCGGGCCATCGCCGTGTGGTCGATCCCGGCCGGGTCACGCCCGGCACGGCGGGCCGCGGCGGCATAGGTCTGGGGAGTGAGCAGGCCGACCTTGGCCCACTCGATCTCGGCCGCGAGATCGCGCACGGCCGTGCGGTCGAACTGCATCCGCAGCCGGCTCACGGCCTCGGCGACCACGGGCGCCTTGCTGGGGAGCACCTCGGGAGCCGCTCCGCCGATCGCCTGCGGCCAGAAGTAGTGCAGCTGCCGCAGCGCCGCGGCGTGGAAGGTGCGGGCGGCGACCCCGCCCACCCCGAGCTCGCGCAGCCGCGTGCGCATCTCCCCGGCCGCGCGGGCCGTGAAGGTCACCGCGAGCACCCGCTGCGGCACGTAGGCCCCCGAGTGGACGCCGAAGGCGATCCGGTGGGTGATCGCCCGGGTCTTGCCGGTGCCGGCACCGGCGAGCACGCACATGGGGCCGAGCGGGCTCGCCGCCACCTCGCGCTGCTCGGGGTCGAGTGCCGCGAGCACGGCGTCGGCCCGGGACGGGCTGGCATCGACCGGGCTGCTCATGTCCCCTCGATGGTAGGTCCGTGCTCCGACAGGCCGCGCGGGCGACGGGCAGCCAGGTCGTGACGGACCGGCCGGACCGACGGGCGCACTGCGCACGCAGCAGCCACCGTGCCGAGTGCGCTCAGTTCGTCGACGAGGGTCCTCGTGGGCGGCAGCAACTGCAGGACTTCTCGCTCGGTGGCCGCGACCACCCGCGCGAGCGGCAGCCACTCCGAGCGGTGGGCCTCGGTCGTCATGTGCCCGAACGCCCCGGACTCGACGGCCCGAGCGTCGCCGGAGCCGTCCAGCGGGTAGAGAAAGAAGCGCACGTCGAAGCGACGTGGATAGCCGACCGGCGTGATCCAGTCGTCCCACGGGAGCAGCCGACGCGGGTCGAGCACGGCCCCCGTCTCCTCGGCCACCTCGCGGACCGCGGTCGCGAGCAGCGTCCGTGCGCCCCCGGGCACCGGCGCGGTATGCCGCCACGCCCGCTCCTGCGCCTCGACGATTCCCTCCGGCAGCACGAGCGCCTCCCCGCGGGCGCGGTCGGCCGGGTCGATCCGGCCGCCCGGGAAGACGAGCGCCCCGGCGGCGAAGTCCATGGTCGCCACCCGGTGCTGGACGAAGGCCTCGATCCCCTCGGGTCCGTCGCGCACGGGCAGGACGCTCACCGCGGGCGGCGGCGCCGCGTCGCTCGGGGACTCGCCGAGCGGCATACCTCCGGCGTCGCGGATCACCCCGTATGCCGCGAGCCGCAGCATGGTCGCGACGTCGTCCCGCGCGAGCTGCCCCGGACCGGACTGTACGTCCAGCGCGGTGAGGCGAGGCGACGCCCCGAGCGCCACCCGCGCGTGCCCCACGACCGGCTCACCGACGACGAGGACGATCTCCCCCGCAGCCGCGACCAGCCCGGGGTCCGCATGCAGATCTCGTGCGTCGGCATGCCGGACGCTCGTGATCGAGAGCCGGCCGACGACGGGTGAGGGAGACATCGGGCCGATCGTAGGCCGCGGCCGATGCGGGCCGCCCCGACCTCGGGTGCCGACACGCAGCACGGACGAGGCCGGTCGGCCGCATTCCGATGTATCAAGAGCGTTCCCAGCCGCTCTTCCCCGGGCAGAACGGCAGTCGGGAAGGTCTCGAGGGGCATGGTGTCCGCCGCACCGATTCGGGACGCGTCCGCTGTCGGCGGCGACGGGCGGGCGTGGCGCGTCCAGGGTGCCGAGGGGGCGCGGGGGCCTTGGTCACGCCGCGCCCGCGCCGGTCAGCTCTCGCTCGCCGCTTCTCCGTCGTCCACGGCCGACACGAACGACCCCGCGACGACGACCTCGGACTCCTGCACGGCCGGTGCCATCGGCTCCATCGGGTGCGCCGGCTCCTGACGGGCCGGCTCGATCGGGGCGACCGGCGGGGCGAGCGTGCCGTTGCCGTTGCCGGCAGTCGCGGCGTCGGTCTGCTCCTTGCCGGGCTTGTCGGCCTTGGACTTCTTCGCCTTGCCGCCCTTCTTCGCCTTGGGCTCCACCGGCGTGAGGGTGTGCGCGTGGTCGGGCACGTAGCGGTTGGACTCGCGCGGGGGGCGGTGGTAGCCGACGGCCGCCGGGCGGTTGGGGATCTCCACCGGACGGGGGTTGACCTGCGCGTAAGGCACGGTCGAGAGCAGGTGGGCGATGACGTTGAGCCGCGAGGACTTCTTGTCCTCCGACTCGACGGTGTACCAGGGGGAGTCGGAGATGTCGGTGAACTGCATCATCGTGTCCTTGGCCCGGCTGTAGTCCTCCCACCGGGTGATCGACTGCATGTCCATCGGCGAGAGCTTCCAACGGCGCATCGGGTCGTTGGCGCGGGAGCGGAACCGGGCCTCCTGCTCGACGTCGCTCACCGAGAACCAGTACTTGCGCAGCATGACCCCGTCGTCGATGAGCATCCGCTCGAAAGAGGGGCACTGGCGCAGGAAGCGCGCATATTCGACGTCGCTGCAGAAGCCCATCACCCGCTCGACCCCGGCGCGGTTGTACCAGGACCGGTCGAACAGGACGATCTCGCCGGCGGCCGGCAGGTGCTCGACGTAGCGCTGGAAGTACCACTGGGTCTTCTGCCGCTCGGTCGGCGCGGGCAAGGCCGCGATCCGGGCGTGGCGCGGGTTGAGGTACTCGGTCATCCGCTTGATGGCCGAGCCCTTGCCGGCCGCGTCGCGACCCTCGAACAGCACGACCAACCTGGACCCGGTCTCGATGACCCACTGCTGCATCGTCACGAGTTCGGCCTGGAGTCGGAAGAGTTCCTTCTCGTAGGTGGCCGTGTCGAGTTTGAGGGTGCCGTTGGCCGTGTACTTGGACATGGCGCGCATTGTTCCACCTCGGCGTCGTTTCGTCGCGGACCGTCTTGCATGCCGTTCATCTCCCGTTCACCGTCCCGTCGGCAGCCGGTCCGTTCCGGCGCGAGCCGTGACCGGACGGGCACACGTGGGCCCGCGGCATACCGGGGCGAGTTCGCGCGTTCACGCTCACGGGCGACCATCCACGCGTGTCGCACCCCTCGTGATCCGAAGGAGACCCCGCATGTCGGCCGCCGCCAGCCACACCCCCGCCCCGGGGAATGTGACGATGTTCACGACCCCGTGGTGCGGCTACTGCCGACGCCTCAAGAGCCAGCTGGAGCGCGAGGGCATCGGCTTCACGGAGGTCGACATCGAGCGGGAGCCGGACGCGGCGGCCTTCGTCATGAGCGTGAACGGCGGCAACCAGACCGTGCCGACGCTCGTCTTCCCCGACGGCAGCGCGGCGACGAACCCGTCGATCGGTCAGGTGAAAGCCCGCCTGGCCGGCTGACCGACCGAGCTACCAGGCGGGTGCCGACCCGGAGCGACCCCGGCCGGCGCCCGGCTAGGACTTCGCGGGGCGCCAGCCCTCGACGACCGGCCGGCCGGCTGCCGCCTCGACCGACTGCCCGAGCCACGCTTCGATGAGCCGCCGTGCGATGGAGATCCCCCCGGGCACGCGGATCCCGCCGGAGGCGAGCAACGCGGCATACTCCTCGCGCGTCACCCACCGCACCTCGGCCAGCTCTTCGGGGTCGTGCTGCAGCTCGGTCGTCACCGCGGCAGCCGTGAAGCCGAGCATGAGCGAGCTCGGGAAGGGCCAGGGCTGGCTGCCGAGGTAGCGGACCTCCTCGACGCGCACTCCCGACTCCTCGAGCACCTCGCGCGCCACCGCCGCCTCGAGGCTCTCGCCGGGCTCGACGAAGCCGGCGAGCACGGAGAACTGGTCCTCCGGCCAGGTGAGCCCCCGGCCGAGCAGGAGCCGGCCGGCTTCGTCGACGACCGACATGATGACCGACGGGTCGGTGCGCGGGAAGTGCTCGCTGCGGTCCTCGGGGCAGCGGCGCACCCAGCCGGCCGCGACCGGCTCCGTCGACGCCCCGCACCGAGGGCAATGTCCATGTGTGGCATGCCAATTCGCCAATGCGAGCAGCGTCGTCACGAGTCCGGCGTCTCGGTCGCCCAGGCGCAGCCCCGCGGCACGGAGGTTCGCCCAGCCCTCCCCCGGCTCGCCGTCCTCGACCACTCCGAGGTATGCCGTGGGCGCACCTTCCGCGTCGTGCCCGCTCGCCTCGGGTGCCCGGCCCAGGAAGATCCGCAGTCGCCCCCGGTCGGCCTCGTCGGGCGCACGGAAGACGAGATGGAGCCCGTCCGGCGTGTGCCCCACCGGAAAGCGGTCCCGCCGCAGGGCCAGGACCTGCGTTCCCGGGTCGGCGAGCAGCTCCTCGGTGAGCGCGGGTCGCGTGCGTGCTGCGGCCGTCCGGTCGACGTCACCTCGGGACAGGGCGAGCCCCCGCAGCGCCGGGTAGCCCAGGTCGCCGATCACGCGCTGCTCACTCACGACTGGCAGCCTACGGCGCACACCGGCTCGGGTCGGCCGAGACCGCCCGGGCGTGCGAACCGGCTGGGAGCGCCACCGCGCGGCTTCCGCGCGCGAGGCGGGCACACGGCATACCGTGTGAGCGTGACGTCCGGGAGCGCCAGCAGCGCGGGGAGCGCCGAGAGGGTCGAGAGGGCCGCCAGCAGGAGTCCCGCCTTCCTGGCCGCCCTCGCGAGCGCCGCGGTGCCCGGGTTGGACCCCGTCTCGGCGCGCTCGGTGACCGCCGCGCCCGGGGCCGACTTCGACGTGGCCTTCGTCGTCGACGACCGCGACCGGCACTGGGTCGTCCGGGCCCCTAGGACCGCTGCGGCGGGCGCGCGAGCCGACTCGGCCGCTGCCCTGCTCGCCCTGCTCGCACGCCGGCTGCCCTTCCAGGTGCCGCTGCCCACGGGCTTCGCCCCGGTCACCCAGGGGCGCGCGGCGGTCTATCCCTACCTGCCCGGGCGGCCCCTCCACCTGCCGGCGCTGCCCGCGGGAGCCGGGCTCGCAGCCGACGTCGGGCGGGCCGTCGCCGCCGTTCACAACCTCCCCCGCGGGCTGTTCGACGAGGCGGGTATGCCGTCCTACGAGGCCGACGCCTGGCGCGCCAGGCGGTTGAGCGAGCTCGATCGCGCCGCGGCCACCGGACATGTGCCCACCGGGCTGCTCGCCCGCTGGGAGGAGGCGCTCGACGATGTGTCCCTCTGGCGGTTCGCCCCGACGCCCGTGCACGGTGACCTCGCCGGTCATCACCTGCTCGCACTCTTCGAGTCCGACGACGATGCGACAACCGGGCAGGTGAGCGGCATCGTCGGCTGGGAGGACGCGCGCGTGGGCGACCCGGCCGACGACCTCGCCGCGATCGCCGACTTCGCGCCCGCCGGTGCCGTGGAGTCGGTGTTCGAGGCCTATGCGCAGGCCCGCACGGAGCCACCGGACCCGCACCTGCGCCGCCGCGCCCTGCTGTCCGCGGAGCTACGCCTGCTCGCCCCGCTCACCACGGCCGCGGCAGCCGGTGACTCCGAGCAGGTGCACCTCGCCGCTGGCGCGCTGCGCCACCTCGAGGAGCGCGTCGAGGAGGGCGAGCTCAGCGCCCCGCCGCCGGTCGTGGTCGCACCCAAACCGACCGTGCTGGCCTCCCCCCTGCCGCTGCCGCGAGCGGCCGATCCGGGCCGGGCCGGCTCCGCACCCGGCTCGGGAGCCGACCCCGAGTCGGCCACCGTGGGCCTGGACCCCGGCGAGGTGCTCGACCCCACGGAGGCGATCCCGTCGCACCAGCGGGCCAAGGCCCAGGGCGGCGGGGCCGCGCTCGAGGAGGGCGACTCCGAGCCCACCCAACCGATCTCCCCCCGCCCCGCCGCCGGTGCCGGCTCCAATGCCGCCCCCCGGGCCGCCGCGACCGGCGACCCCACCGAACCGATCGAGCGCCCCTGACCCGCCGTCGGACCGTCACTCGGTGACGAGGGCGAGCACCTCGATGAGCTCCTGCTCGGACGGCAGGTCCGGCCGGACCGTCTCTCCCGTGCGGGCGTAGAAGAAGGCCGCATCCACCTGCTCGGGTGCCAGCCCGGCCAGTCGGGCGTAGGCCAGGGCATAGGCCCCGAGCTGGATCGCCCGGTGCCGGGCAGTCGCCCCGGTGGGAGGTTCGCCGGTCTTCCAGTCGACGACGGTCACCCCGCCGTCGGGGCGCGCGAAGACCGCGTCGATCCGGCCCCGTAGCGCGATCCCGTCGAGCACCGTCTCGACCGCGATCTCGACCGCGAGCGGGGTGCGCCCGGCCCACTCGCTGGCGAGGAAGTGCGCCTTGGCCGCCGGCAGGTCTGCGTCGTCGGCGCTTGTCGCCGAGTCGTCGGCCGAGCCGGGCAGGTCGGTGAGGTCGACGAGGGCCGCGCGGGCGTAGTGCTGCTCGACCCAGGCGTGGAAGGCGGTCCCCCGCCGAGCGGCCAGCGCGGGCTCACTCGGCAACGGTCGGCGCAGGGCGAGGGCGAAGCCCCCCGGGTCGCCGGCCAGCCGCACGATGTCGGAGGCGGACAGGTGCCGGGGCACGTCGACCACACCGGCGTCGCCGCGGAGCTGGGCCGCGCGCTCGGCGAGCAGCAGCTCGACCTCGGCGGCGTGGTGGTCGACCACACCCGGGTCGTCGGACCTGGTGGCGGCCGACGCCAGGATCGCCGCCCTCGGGTATGCCGCCTCGTCGAGCTGGTCGGCCCCGGCGCGGACGGCCACGGCGGCCCGGGTCGCCGCGGCCCATCGCGCGGCGTCGGGGTCGACCGGCCACAGCACGCTCACCGTCTCCTGGGCGACCGGGCTCTCGCCCGGCTGCGCCGGGTCGGGCATCGGAGCCCACTCGACCACCCGCACCCCGAGTGCCTCCCGCTCGCGGACGAGATCGCGCAGGAAGCCCGCCGTCACCCGGTGGGCCTTCGCGCCCGTCCACACGCTGGAGCTGAGCAGCAGCCGCCGACGGGCCCGGGTGAGGGCGACATAGGCCAGTCGGCGCTCCTCGGCCAGCTCGCGCTCCCCCTCGGCCGCGCGGAACCTCTTCAACCGGTCGAGCAGCTCGGCGGTGTCGGCTGCTCCGGCATAGCCGAACGTGGGGAGGCCGTCGGCGTCGCCCCGGAGGGGATAGGGGACGCCGGGGAGTCCGACCGTCCAGCCGCCCGGTCGGGGATCGGCCAGGTGCCAGCGCTCACCGTCGTGGACCGGTTTGGGCAGGGAGCGCTCCCGGGCCGGGAAGGTGCCGACGGTCAGCCCGGGGACCGCGACGACGTCCCATTCCAGGCCTTTCGCCGCATGAACGGTGAGCACCTGGACCGCCCCCGGCGCCGGCTCGAGGGTGGCCCGCTCGAGCCCACGCTCCTCGGCGATCGCGGCGTCGAGCCAGGCGAGGAAAGCCGCGAGCGTCGGCCGCTCGGCCGAGGCGGAGAAGTCGTCGGCGACGTCGGCGAAGGCGTCGAGGTGGGCGCGGGCGGCCTCCGGGGAGTATTCCGGTCGCGCGAGGACCTCGACATCGAGCCCGAGCGCCCGCTCGGCCTCGCCGGCCAGGTCGGCCAGCGGCAGCCCGGACAACCGCCGGAGGTGACGCAGCGCCGCACCGAGTCCGTGCAGCCGAGGCAGAGCCTCGGCTGCGATCCGCTGCCCGTCGCGACCGACCCAGCCGTCCGGCGGCAGCTCGTCGAGGGCCTCGACGATGCTCGGCTCGTCGACGACGTCGGGCGCGAGGTCGACCAACCGCCCCTGGGTGTCCTCGAGTCCTTCGTCCTCGTCGCGCAGCGCGGGGTCCAGCTCGAGGGCGAGCTCGCCGCGCGCCTCGGCCCGCATCACTCGCTGGCGGAACCTCGCCCACTCGTGCAGCCCGTCGAGATCCGCGGCACCGAGCCGGGCGATCGGACCGGTGAGCAGTCGCATGAGCGCGTCGCCGCGACTGGGGTCGGCCACCACTCGCAGGGCGGCCACGAGGTCGACCACCTCGGGCGTGAGCAACAGCCCGCCCAAGCCCACGACTTCGAAAGGCACGCCCGCCACCTCGAGTGCCTCGATCACCGGGGTGAACTGGGAACGCTTGCGGCACAGGACCGCTGCCGTCGTCCCCGCCCGACTGCGCGCCTCGGCCAGCCATTCGGCCAGGTATGCCGCCTCCGCCACGTGGGTGGGGAAGCGCGCCACCGCGACGTCCCCGGCACCGGCACCGGCACGGGCCTGGAGGGGGGCCACCTCGACCCGGGAGTGTTCCCGCAGGGGCCGGGCCACCCGGTTGGCCACGGCGAGCACGGCCCGGTCGTTGCGCCAGGTCGTGGACAGCTGGGCGACATCGGCCGGCCCGGCACCGTCGGCGAACTCGTCGGGGAACCGAGTGAGGGTCGAGGCGCTCGCGCCCCGCCAGCCGTAGATCGACTGGTGCGGATCGCCGACGGCGGTGACCGGCACCGGTCGACCCGGTGCGACGAAGAGGGAGCGCAGGAGCACGAGCTGGGCCTCGGAGGTGTCCTGGAACTCGTCGAGGAGCACCGCCGCGAACCGGCCCCGCTCCCCCTCCCCGATGTCGGGGAAGCCCGCAGCGAGCCGCGCGGCGAGCGCCACCTGGTCGGCGAAGTCGACCGCGTCGCGGGCGCGCTTGAGCGCGGTGAAGTCCTCGACCATCGGCAGCACCGCTCGCCGTGCCCGCAGATGGGCGCGGACCTTGGCGAGGTCGGAGGGCAGCCCGTTCGCCTTGGGCGCCAACGGGGTTGCGTCGAGGGCGGCGACGACGCGGTCGAGCTCCGCACGCAGGTCGGCGGGGGTGAGCAGATGCTCGGCGAGCTCGCCGGCGAGATCGACGACCGCGGTGACCGCCGTCGACTCGGCCTTGTCCATCTCGGCCAGATCACCGTCATAGCGGGCGACCGCCTCGGCGGCATACTGCCAGGCGGCCGCCTCGGTGAGCAGGCGCGAGTCGGGCTCGTAGCCCAGCCGCAGGGCGTGCTCACGGACGAGGCGCCCGGCAAAGGAGTGGTAGGTCGAGACGGTCGGCGTGCCGCCGAGCAGCGCGGCCCCCGCCTCGTCGGTGCGCGGCGCCCAGAGCCCGGCCGCGGTGAGCCGGCGCAGTCGGAGGGCGACCCGGTCGGCCAGCTCGGCGGCGGCCTTGCGGGTGAAGGTCAGCCCGAGCACCTGGTCGGGCTCGACCAGGCCGTTGGCCACCAGCCAGACCACCCGGGCCGCCATCGTCTCGGTCTTGCCGCTGCCCGCCCCCGCCACGACGAGCAGCGGCCGCAGCGGAGCCTCGATGACTGCGGCCTGCTCGGGCGTGGGCGCGTGCTCGAGCCCCGCCGCACGGGCCACCTCGGCGGCGCTGTAGCGAGGGCCGGCCATCAGATCACCCCTCCCTCGGCCCGGGCCGGGCAGGAGGTGGCCACCGGACACATCCGGCAGTGCTGCCCGGGGGTGGCGGCGAAGCGGGCGCCGGCCATGCCGTCGGCTGTCTCGACGATCATCCGCGCGGCCCACTCGGGGTCCGGGTCGTCGCCGAGAGCCACCTGGCCCTGGAGGGTCACCCCGACGTTGGCAGCGCGGCCGAGTTGGAGCAGCGCCGCACCGGCCGGCTCGATGCCCAGGTCGGCGAAGGCCCCACCGGCGACGGCCGCCTGGTAGGCCCCGAGCTGGGGGTGGCGGACGAGGTCGTCCTTGCCGGGTTTGCTCGAGCCAGTCTTGTAGTCGATCGCCCGCAGCCTGCCCGCGTCGTCCTGCTCGAGCCGGTCGACCCGGCCGCGCAGCTCGGCCCGGCCGAAGTCGGCCGCCGCGTCGAGCTCGACGCCGACGACCCGCCAGCCGGCCGCCTGCCGCGAGTGCACGTATGCCGTGAGCCGTCGCGCCATCGCGTGGGCGTCGGCGCGCTTGCGCTCGGCGACCCAGCCCCGCGGCAGTCCCAATTGCGGCCAGCGGCGGTCGATCTCGGCGATGAGGGCCTCGGCGTCGACGTCGCCCAGCTCGGCCGCGACGTCGTGGACGAGGGTGCCGATGGTCGCCGAGGGGCTCTTCACCCCGTCGCCGCCGTGCGCCCGCAGCAACCACTGCAACTCGCAGGTGCCGAACTGCTCGACCTTGGAGGGCGAGACCCGCACGGGAGCGTCCTCGCCCCGACGGGGACGGGGCTGCGGCGCGGGGATGAGCGACCACCAGCCGGCCGGGTCGGCACCGGGAACGCCGGCGGCGGCGAGGCGGGCCAGCTCGCGGCCGGCCCTCGCGCGGACCAGCGGGTCGTCGGGCGAGGCGGCGTCTCGGCGCAGGGCACCGACGAGCCCGGGCAGGGTGAGGGCCCGGCCCGGGTCGGCGAAGGGCCGGCCCTCGTCGGCGTCGGGCGGGATCGGGTCGAGCAGGTCGAGATAGACCGACGGCTGCTCCTGCTCGCTGCGCACGGCGGTGACGAGCAGCCGCTCGCTCGCCCGGGTGACCGCGACGTGGAACAGCCGGGTCTCGTCGTAACGCACCGCGGCCTGGGCAGCCCGCACCGAGGGGTCACGGTCGGTGAGCACGTCGACGAGCTGCTCGGAGCCGAGCAGGGAGCCACGCAGCCGCAGGTCGGGCCACACCCCCTCCTGCACGCCGGCCACGCAGACCAGGCGCCACTGACGCCCGGCGGCGGCCGCCGGGGTGAGCAGGGCGACCGTGTCGGTCGAGGGCGCACGCCGGGCGAGCGTGTCGCCCGCGACCTCCTCACCGCGGACGTGGTCGAGGAAGGCCGACGGGCCGGCGGCAGGCAAGCGGTCGGCATACCTCGCGGCCGCGTCGAAGAGGGCGAGCACGGCGTCGAGGTCGCGGTCGGCCCGTGCCCCGCGCTGGCCGCCACGGAGGGCATCGCGCCGCCAGGTGGCCGCGAGCCCGAGACCCGACCAGACCGCCCAGAGGACCGCCTCGGCGCTCACGCCGGGCGCCCAGCCCCGCCCGTCGGGGGCACGGCGAGCGGCGGCGAGACCGGCCTGGAGGGCACCCGTGATCCGCCTGAGGGGGTCGCCGTCGGGGCCGGCGTGCTCGGCGGCCACCGGGTCCCCGATCGCGCCGGCGAGCAGCTCGTCGCTCGTGCGCCCGCCGCCCGCGTCGAGCTCCTGGCGCCGCAGGGCCCGGCGCAGGCGCCTCAGCCCGACCGGATCGGCCCCACCGAGCGGGGAGAGCACGAGCTCGACTGCCTCGGCCGGCGTGACCCGGGTGGCGGGGTCGGCGGCCAGGCGCAGGGTGAGGTCGAGCAGGACCAGCAGCGGCCGGACGGCCAGTTCCTCGCGGACCGGCAGCTGGGTGTCACCAGGGGCGAGCGGGACGCCGGCGGCCGTGAGGACCCGGCGCAGGGTGCCGGTGCGGCCACGGCCCCGGACGATGACCGCCATCTCGCGCCACGGCATACCGTCGACGAGGTGAGCCCGCCGGAGCGTGTCGGCGACGTATGCCGCCTCCTGAGCCACCGCCCGCAGTTGGGCCACCTGCACCTGGCCGCCCGGGCGTCCGGGCCGGGTGCGCCGCGTGCGGCCGCCGCCGAGGGCCCCGATCCGCTCGGTCACCCGCGCGGCGGCCGTGTGGATGGCCTCCGGAATCCGGTGGGCCGTTCCGAGCACGACGGTGGGCGACTCGACGAGCTCCGGCCAGGCGGAGGAGAAGAGCAACCTCGGATCGGCCCCGCGGAAGGTCTGTACGGCGCTGTCCGGATCGCCGAGGAGGACCAGCTCGAGGCCGGGATGGTTGATGACCCGCAGCAATCGGGCTGCAGCCCAAGTCAACTCGTGGGCGTCGTCGACGACGACGAGGCGCAGCTGGTCGCGGACCCGAGCAAGGGCCTCGGGGTCTTCCTCGAGCCGGTCCGCAGCGGCGGTGAGGATCCACGCGGGGTCGTAGGCCCCGGGGCGCGAGAGCGCCGTGACCTCGTCGTATTCGTCGAGCAGCGCTGCAGCCGCCACCCATTCGGGCCACGCGTGTGCGACACCGAGCTCGCGCAGCCGAGGTGCGTCGACGCCGTGCTCGACGGCACGCATGAGCAGGTCGCGCAGCTCAGCCCGGAAACCACCGGTCGGCAGGGCGGCCTGGACCCGCTCGGGCCACGCCGGGCCGGAGGGGGCGCGGGTCGCGTGACCCGCGAGCAACTCACGCAGGACGACGTCCTGCTCGGGGCCGGACAACAGCCGCGGTGCGGGCTCACCCCGAAGGGCCGCTTCGCGCCGGAGCAGGGCGAAGCCGAAGGCCTGGTGGGTGCGAGCGAGGGGCTCGGTGGCGGTGCGGGCCAGCCGCGCGGTCACCCGCTCGCGCAGGGCGGCCGCTGCGAGCCGGGTCGGGGCCAGGACGAGGCACTGGTCGGGTGTGCGGCCAGCCCGGTCCACCCGGTCGAGCACCAGCTCGACCGCAACCGTCGACTTGCCGGTGCCCGGTCCACCGAGCACCCGCAGGATCGGCGCGTCGGACGCGAGCACGGCCCGCTGGTCGGCGTCGAGGGGCGGGGCCTCGACGACCAGGGCGGGCGCCCGGCGCAGGGTGAGCATGCCGCCATCCCATCACGCAGGTCCGACACGTTCGCCCCATGACGCCCCGGACCCGAGCCGACGGGGTATCCCGCGCCTCAGTCGGCGACGAGTTCGACCTCGAAGCCCTGTCCGTCGGCGAGGTAGGCCGCGTAGCGGTCCGGCCCACCGGCATAGGGATGGCGGTCGGCGAAGAGCAACTCCCACCCGTGCGCTCCCGCCGCCGCGACGAGCGCGTCCACCTGGGCCCGCGATCCGCCGTGGAAGGCGAGGTGGTTGACGCCGGGCCGGCGCCGCTCATGTACGCCGGTCAGCACGTCCGGTCCGGCCTCGACGACGAGATAGACCGCCCCGAGCTCCCACGCGAGCCCGTGCCCCCAGTCGTCCCCGACGGTCCAGCCCAACTCCCCCAGCAGCCAGCCCCAACTGGCTCGCGCGGCAGCGAGATCCCCGACCCACACCTCGAGATGGTGCAGGCCGCCGCGGCCACGGCCTCCGCCGTATGCCGGGTGGTCACCCTCGGTGTCACGCGGCATACCCGGCTCCGCGGGCGACCACCGGGCCGCGCGCAGCTCCACCCGATAGTCCCGCGGAGGCCGACCCCTCAGTGGCGTGCCCTCGTCCACGTAGTGCGCCCAGGCCGACTCCTCGTGCCCCTGCGGCGGGGCGCCGCCGGCGCGTAGGACCCGCCACCACGGCACGTCCGAGCCGTAGCGGGACATCACCTGTCCCACCTGTCGCGGACCGCCTTCGCCGACGAGCTGCGCGAGATCGCCGTAGGTGGCCACCCGGCCCGGCGGGATCGCCCGCACGAGTTCGAGCACCCGCTCGGCATAGTCGGGAAGTCGCCCGCTCACGCCTGGCCCACCTCAATAGGTCGCCAGGCTCGGGTCGACGTCCCGCGCCCAGGCGAGGACCCCTCCCTCGAGCGACGCGGCATAGCGCCAGCCCGCGGCGAGCGCGATCCGCGCCGCCTCCTGCGACCGCGCGCCGGTCTTGCAGTAGAGGACGATCGGGGTTGTGGGCGACCCGAGCCGCTCCACCGACAGGCCTGCGCCGCTGCGGAACTCGTCGAGCTCGACGACGACGGCACCGCGGATCGCCACGAGCGCCCGCTCCGGCGCCGGGCGCACGTCCACGAGGGTCGGGGGGTGGGGGCCGCGCAGCTCCGCGGCCAACGCGCGGGCCGAGACGGTCGGCACCTCGGGGCCGGTCACGGGAGCCGCCGCGAGTGCCGAATCGCCCTCTGCCGCAGCCTCATCGGGCGTCCCGCAGACGCGGCATCGCGGATCGGCCACGACCGGGATCGCATCCCAGCTCTGGCGCAGGCCGTCGTGGACGAGCAGCCGACCCACGAGCGGCTCCCCGACACCGAGGACGAGCTTGAGTGCCTCGACCGCCTGGACCGACCCCACCGCCCCGCAGACCGCCCCGAGCACCCCCGCCTCGGCACACGAGGGCACCAGGCCCGGGTTGGGCGGCTCCGGGAAGACGCAGCGCAGGCAGGGGCCGTGCCCCGCCCACCAGACGGCCACCTGGGCGTCGAAGCGCAGCACCGAGGCCCAGACGAGCGGCACCCCCGCGCGCACGCAGGCGTCGTTCACGGCATACCGCGTGGGGAAGTTGTCGCTGCCGTCGACGACGACGTCGTATGCCGCGACGAGGGCCGGTGCGCTCGCCGCCGTGAGGCGCTCCCGACGGGTCTCGACCCGGACCCCCGGGGCCAGCCGGCGCAGGGTCGCCGCCGCCGACTCGACCTTGGCCCGGCCGAGGTCGGGCTCGCCGTGGACGACCTGGCGCTGGAGGTTGGTGAGGTCGACCTCGTCGTCGTCGACGATCCCCACCGTGCCCACGCCCGCGGCGGCGAGATAGAGCAACGCGGGCGAGCCGAGGCCCCCGGCGCCGACGACGAGGACCCGGGCCGCCGCGAGTCTCGCCTGGCCCGCGAGGCCGACCTCGGGCAGGAGCACCTGTCGGGAATACCGGGTGCGGGTCGCGGCGTCCAACTCCGGCATGGTGGGCAGGCTACGTGATCCGGGCACGCCGCGGCAGGCCGCCCCGATGTCGCCTCCGATCTCGGCGACGCCCGGGCTACTCCTGAGTACCATGGCCGGTGGATGCGGGCCAGGCCCGTGCGACCCGGTCCGACGACCACGAGCGAGGCAGCCATGACGGTGGGCTCACGCCCGCAGGGACCGGACACCGCCACCCCCGGCCGCCCCGGCCGCCCCGGCCGACCCGGCCTGGCCGGTGCCCCGCCCACGTCCGCCGGCGAGCCGGCGCCAGGCACCGACCGTCCGAAACCGCCACCGCCGGTCCGCCCGCGGGGCCAGCGGCTCCCGCGAACGGCCCGGCGCGCGCAACTGCTCGAGGCGGCCCAGGCCGCCTTCGTCGAGTCCGGCTATCACGCGGCAGCGATGGACGACATCGCGGAGCGGGCAGGCGTCTCCAAACCCGTTCTCTACCAGCATTTCCCGGGCAAGCTCGAGCTCTACCTCGCGCTGCTCGACGAGCGCGCGGGCGAGCTGGAGGCGTCCGTGGTCGGCGCGCTCGCGAGCACGACCGACAACAAGGAGCGGGTATACGCCACGGTCGCGGCCTACTTCGACTTCGTCGCACGCGAGGGCTCGGCCTTCCGCCTGCTCTTCGAGTCCGACCTCATCCACGACCCGAGCGTGGCCGGGCGCATCGACGGCGTCCTCAACCAGTGTGCGGAGGCCTTCGCCGAGGCCATCGCCGAGGACACCGGCATGTCCTCCGCCGACGCCCTCCTGCTCGCCGTCGCCCTCACCGGGATGGCCCAGGTCGCGGCCCGCAACTGGGTGGCGCTCGACACCGAGGTGTCGCGTCACGAGGCCGCCAAGGTCATCGGCCGCTTCGCGTGGCGCGGGCTGGCCGGCTTCCCCCGCCAGGACCCCGGGGAATCTCCGGCCGCCACCTAGAGTTGAGCCCGAAGACCAGCACCCACACCGGGTATGCCGTCCGTCCGGTTCGCGTTCGCACGTGACCGGGCGCGGGGCGGCATACCGAGTGGGACACCGAGCCCGTGGGGCTCACGAGCACCGGAGGACACCCCCGTGGAGGTCAGGATCGGCGTGCAGAACGTCGCGCGCGAGCTCACGTTCGAGAGCGAGGAGAGCACCGAGGCGGTGACCGCCGCGGTCGAGGCGGCGCTGAGTTCGGGATCTCTCCTGCGTCTCACCGACGACCGTGGCCGGCTCTACCTCGTGCCGACCGCGAGCATCGGCTATGTGCATCTGGGCGACAGCGAGAAGGGCCGCGTGGGCTTCGGCGCACGCTGAGTGCTCGCCCGGGTGCGCGGCCCGGGATCGAATGGCCGTGACGCGGGACGACGCCGCGAGCCAATACCCGGAATGTCGAGGTCGGCGTGAGAGCTTTTGTGCCCGGGGGACGCAACCCCGCACCGGGCACGATCCCGGTCCGAAGAACCGGCCGTCACTGCGGCCAGAAGGAGACCCATGAGCATCCTCGGATCCATCGTCGCCGGCCTTGTCGTCGGCCTGCTTGCTCGGGTCTTCCTCCCGGGCCGCCAGAACATCAGCCTCGTGATGACCACGATCATCGGCATCGTCGCCGCCCTCGTCGGGTGGTGGCTCGCGGGCGTGCTCGGCGTCCGGTCGACCTCGGGTGTCGACTGGATCCGCTGGATCATCAGCATCGTCCTGGCCGGGATCGGCATCGTCGCCTACGGCAACATCACGGGCAAGCGCGCCTGACGCGTCCCCGCACGTGACGAGGGCCCGGCCGGTCGGCCGGGCCCTCGTCACGTGCGCAGACGGTCAGGAGGCCAGGCCGAGGGACTGCATCCGCGCCGTGTGCGCCTCGGCGATCCGGCCGAACATCCGGCCCACCTCGGCGACGTCCGAGCCGGGCTCGCCGCCGACGAGCAACGCCGTGAGCGAAGGCCTCTCGACGGCCACGCTCTGGGTCTGTTGGACGGCCTCGCCCATGATCCGCCGGGCCCACAGGGCCAGCCGGCCGGCCGCACGCGGGTCGGCCGCGATGACCGGCCGGACCAAGGCGACGATGGTCTCGGCCGCACCCGCGTCGCCGATGAGCCGGACGACGAAATCCCGGTTGTCCGGGTCGAGGTGGGCGGCCATCTGCGTGTAGAAGTCGCGGACGATCCCGTCGCCGACATAGGCCTTGACGATGGCCTCGAGCCAGTCGCTGGGGGCGGTGCGGGCGTGGAAGGCGTCGATCGCGGCGACGAAGGGCGCCATCGCGTCCGGTTGGGCCACCCCGAGGCCGGCCAGGCGTGCGCCCACGCGCTCGAAGCGGCCGAACATCGCGACGGCGAGCCGGGCGAACGAGGTCGTGGTCCGCAGGTCGGGGGCCCGCCCGGCAGCCGAAGCGAGCGCCTGGAAACCGGTGAGCTGCGCGTAGGACAGTGCACCGAGCAGGTCGATCACCGCGTCGTCCCTGGGGTGGGCGGCGGGAGCGGGCGGCTCCGTCATGGGGCGACCCTACCGGCCGCGGTCCCGCGCGTGTCGGGGCCACCGCTAGACTGGGTCACGGTTGACCCTCAACCGGTGCCCGATCGGCCCGAATCGACCTCGCCGAGTGGCTCGGCAACGCTCACGAAGACCTCCGATCGGCTCCTCACCGCCGACCTCGCGGGTGCCTTGCAGGCGCCCATCGCAGGAACGGCCCGATCGGAAGCGACCTGCAGATGACCCCTGTCGAGCCCACAGAGCTCCCCGAGCCCACCGAGCCCGCCGGGCTCCCCGAGCCCACCTTCGCCGATTTCGACGTCCACCCCGACATCGTCGCCGCCCTCTCCGAGGCCGGCATCGTCCACCCCTTCCCCATCCAGGCGATGACCCTGCCGGTGGCCCTCGGCGGCCACGACATCATCGGCCAGGCCAAGACCGGCACCGGCAAGACCCTCGGTTTCGGCATCCCCATCCTCCAGCGGTCGGTGTCCCCCACCGACCCGGAGTGGGCCGAGCTGTCGACGGCGGGCAAGCCGCAGGCGCTCGTCGTCACGCCCACCCGCGAGCTGGCGGTCCAGGTGGCCGGCGACCTCCAGCGGGCGGGGAAGCGCCGCGGCATACGGGTGGCGACCGTCTATGGCGGGCGCGCCTACGAGCCGCAGGTCGAGACCCTCGCCAAGGGCGTGGAGGTCGTCGTCGGCACCCCCGGCCGCCTCATCGACCTGTCCAAGCAGAAGCATCTCGATCTCTCGCACGCCCGCACGGTCGTGCTGGACGAGGCCGACGAGATGCTCGACCTGGGCTTCCTGCCCGACGTCGAGACGCTCATGTCGCTCACGCCGGCCGGCCGCCAGACGATGCTCTTCTCCGCGACGATGCCCGGGGCGATCGTCGCGCTCGCCCGGCGCTACATGTCCCAGCCGACGCACATCCGGGCGATGGGCGACGAGAACGAGAACGCGCACACCGTCAAGGCGATCGAGCAGTTCGTCTACCGGGCCCACAGCCTCGACAAGGTCGAGTTGCTGAGCCGCGTCCTGCAGGCCCGGGGTCGTGGGCTCGGCCTCATCTTCACCCGCACCAAGCGCACCGCGGCGCGGGTCGCCGACGAGCTCGTCGAGCGCGGTTTCGCCGCCGCGGCCATCCATGGCGACCTCGGCCAGGGAGCACGGGAGCAGGCGATGCGTGCCTTCCGGCACGGCCACGTCGACGTCCTCGTCGCCACCGACGTCGCGGCTCGCGGGATCGACGTCGACAACGTCACCCACGTCGTCAACTACCAGTGCCCCGAGGACGAGAAGACCTACGTCCACCGCATCGGACGCACCGGACGCGCGGGCAATACCGGCATCGCGATCACCCTCGTCGACTGGGACGACATGCCCCGCTGGTCGCTTATCGACCGCCAGCTCGACCTGGGCATCCCCGAGCCCCAGGAGACCTACTCCTCCTCCGAGCACCTCTACTCCGACCTCGACATCCCCACCGACGTCAAGGGCTACCTCCCGTCGGCGCAGCAGACCCGGGCCGGCCTCGACGCCGAGGAACTCGAGGACCTCGGCGAGACCGGGCGGCACGGCGCCGGCCGTCCTCGCGAGGACGGCCGCGGCGGACGCGGGGGTCGTGACGGACGTGGCGGCCGGGACGGACGCGGCGGTCGTGGCGAGCGCGGTGAACGTGGCGCGCGGGGTGAACGCGGCGGTCGTCGCGGCGACGGGTATGCCGCTCGCCCGGCCTCCGGTCGCACGGCCGGCTCCCAGGCCGAGGGCGACGGCGCCCCCGACGGAGCGGCGAGCGACGCCGTCGCTCGCCCGGGTCGCCTGCGCAACCGTCGCCGCACCCGAGGCTCGGGTGCCGCGGCCGCAGGCGCGGCTGTCGGCGTGTCCGGCCTCGGCGGCCCTGGCGGCACCGGTGGCACCGACCGGGCTGCCGCCGACGGATCGTCCGGACCCGGGGTCCACGTGGAGGTCGAGAGGTCGGGCGGCTCGGATGACCCCCGCCGGCGCCGACGCCGTGGCCGCCGGGGTCCCGCGTCCGCCTGACCTTCGTCGGGTCGTCACGACCCCGGCTGTCGCCTGCCGCCCGCGCCGGGAGGGGGCGCGGCGGTGAGTCGGCGCTCAGCCCCAGAGTCGGGCGGCCAATCCCGCGGCGACCTCGCGATAGGCCAGGGCCCCCTTGGACCGGCGTGAGGTCGTGAGGATCGAGCGCCCCACCGCCGGGGCCTCCGCGAACCGGATCGTCTTGGGGATCGGCGGGGAGAGCACCGGCAGCCCGTAGCGCTCCCCCACGTCGGCGAGCACCGCCTGGGCGTGGGTGGAGCGACCGTCGAAGAGGGTGGGTAACACCCCGACCACCTCGAGGCCGGGGTTGAGCAGCCGCGTGACGTCGCGGACGGTGTCGAGTAGTTGGCCGACGCCGCGATGGCTGAGCATCTCGCAGGGCATGGGGATGAGCAGCCCGTACGCGGCGGTGAGGGCCGCAAGGGTGAGCACCCCGAGGCTCGGCGAGCAGTCGAGCAGGACGAGGTCGTAATCTCCGGCGACCTCCTCGAGCAGCGATCGCAGGACGAACTCGCGGCCGGGCCGGGTGAGCAGCTGGGCCTCGGCTCCGGCCAGGTCGATCACGGCGGGGACGAGGTCGACCCCCTCGGCTCCGGCGACGATCGCCTCGCGCAGGGCGGCCTGGCCGAGCAACACCTCGTGGACGGAGGTCTGCACGGAGTCGGGGTCGACGCCGAGCGAGAAGGTGAGACAGGCCTGGGCGTCGAGGTCGACCAGCAATACCCGGCGACCCTGCTCGGCGAAGGCCGCACCGAGGCTCGCGACCGTCGTCGTCTTGGCCACCCCGCCCTTCTGGTTGGCCACGGCCAGGACGTAGGCACCCTCACGGGCCGCCCGGCGCGAGCGGCCCGTCCGCTTCCCCGAGGCCCTCGACCGCGCGTCGGTCGAGCGCGAGGCTTTCGACCGCGCCGCTGTCGACCGCGCGGCTGTCGAGCGCGCCGCTGTCGTCGGACGCGCCGTCGCCGCCGAAGTGCTCGACGTCGGTGACTCGCTCATCCTGTTCTCCTCCGATCTCCTCGGGCTCCGCCAGGCCCTCCAAGGCCGCCCACGGCGACTTCGCCGGCCCGGCCGTCTGACCCTCGCGACAGTGGGCACGGTAGTCGCACCACTGACACAACGGCGACACCCGTGGTGCGAAGCACGCCGCCGCCTCGGGACCCGGACCATGGGCGGCATACCGGGCGTCGGCGCGGCGCAGGTCGGCCGCGATGGACTCGGCCTCGCGGACCTTGCGGGTGAGCGACTCGGGGCTGTGCTCGTGGGCGACGACCGTCGCCGTCGGCACGTGGTGCAATTCGACGCGCAGGCAGCGCCGCCGGAACATCTTCCACACGGCGGCGGCATAGAGCGCCAGCGGCAACGAGGTGTGGGCGTCCTGCACGGTGGGCGGCCGCCGACCGGTCTTGTAGTCGACGACGACGAGTTCGCCCGCCCGGTCGTCGAGCCGGTCCAGCCGGCCGGCGAGGGCGAGCTCGCGGGTCTTGAAGGCGGCGGGTCGCTCCACACCGAGCGGCGGGCGGCCGGGGTCGATTCCGGGGGCGGCCACGAGGTATGCCGCGACCTCGCCTCCCGTGCGGGCCCGCCAGTGCGCGCTCTGGGCGGCGTCCCGGAAGCCGGTGTCCGACCAGTGCCGGGTGATCAGATCCGCCCCGGCGGCAGGCGTGCGCCGCGGCTGGTCCCACCATTCGCGTAGGGCCGTGTGGACGACGATCCCGATCGTCGTGTGGGCCCGTTGCGGTGCTGGGGTGGGTCTGGGCCGGTCGAGGTAGGCCATCCGATAGCGCCGGGGACAGTCGAGCCAGGCAAGCAGGCGGGAGGGGCTCGCGGCATAGAGCGGCTCGGGCATCCCCGAGAAGCTGCCCTGCACCGGTGCGCTCACGGGCGCACGACCGCCGATCCCGTGCCGCGCCGCTCGATCTCGGCGAGGACCTCGGCCGGCGTCGTGTGGGCCGCGAGCCGCACCGTCTTGCCCCGCCCGTGGTAGTCGCTCGAGCCGGTGGCCAGCAGCTCGAGCCTGCGGGCGAGCTCGTGCGCCCGCGCCCGGGTCGGCTCGTCGTGGTCGGGATGGTCCGCCTCGAGCCCGGCGAGACCGGCTGCCGCGAGCTGCGCGACGACGTCCTCCCCGAGCACCGGGACCCCCCGCGCCCGGGTGAACGGATGGGCGAGGACCGGCACCCCGCCGGCCTGCAGGACCAGGCCCACCGCCCGCGTGGGATCCGGTGCGTAGTGGTGGACGTAGTAGGGACTGTCGTCGCGCAACCAGCGCGCGAACGCCTCGTCCCGGTCGCGGACCGCCCCGGCCGCGACGAGGGCGTCGGCGATGTGCGGCCGCCCCGGGGTGGCGCCTGCGGGCACCTGGGCGAGCACCGCGGCATACGTCACGGGTATGCCGTCCGCGGCCAGCCGCTCGACCATCCGCTCGAGCCGGGTGGCGCGGGACTCGCGGGCCCGGGCGAGTTCGGCTGCGAGTTCGGGCTCGGCCGGGTCCACGAGGTAGCCGAGCAGGTGGATCGAACGGCCCTCGCGCTCGCACGAGATCTCGACGCCCGGGACGAGCACCGGCCCACCCTGCCCACTCTGCCCACCAGGCGCAGCCTCGCGCACGGCCGTCGCGGCCTCGGCCCAGCCCGCTGTCGTGTCGTGGTCGGTGAGGGCGATCGCATCCAGCCCCGCCGCCCGGGCAGCCGCGACCAGCCCCGCCGGCGAGTCGGTGCCGTCGGAGCCGGTCGAGTGCGCGTGCAGGTCGATCAGCACGCCCGTCAGCCTAGGCCGGGTCGGGTGCGGGCGCTGCCTAGACTGACCCGGTGCGTCGGCTGTGGACCCCCTGGGCCGGGCCCCTGCTCGTCGCGGCCCTCGCTTTCGCCACGAGACTCGGACCCCTGCTCGCCAGCGGCACGCTCGACGACGCGATCGAATACGACGACGGGGTCTATTACGCGGCCGCCGCCCACGCCCTGCACGGCGAACTGCCCTACCGCGACTTCGCCTTCGTCCATCCCCCCGGGGTCATCTGGTTCGCGCTGCCGTTCGCGGCGATCGGACGGGTCGCCGGCGACGTGGTCGGTCTCGCGGTCGCGCGGATCGTCCTCTGCGCGGTGGGCGCGCTCACAGCCGTGCTCGTCCTGCGGCTGGTCGCGCGGATCGCCCCCGCCTGGTCGCTGCTCGCCGGCCTCGGGTATGCCGTGTGGCGGCTTCCCGTGCTCACCGAGCGGACCCTGCTGCTCGAACCCCTCCTGGCCATCCTCGTCCTGGCCGCGCTCGTCCTGCTCGTGTCGCCCGACGGGACCCGCCCGAGCGGTCGGCGGGCGCTGGGCGCCGGGCTGCTCGTCGGGGCGGCGCTCGCCGTGAAGGTGTGGGCCGCGGTCGCCGTCGTCGTCCTCGGGATCTGGCTGCTGTGGCGGCATACCGCTCGGGCGTGGCCGTTCGCGGGCGGGGTGGCGGCGGCGTCCGTCGCGCTCGTGGGGCCGGCCGCGCTCGCGGCACCCGGCGCCTTCGTCGAGCAGGTGGTCCGCGCCCAGGCCCAACGGGCCGCCGTCCCGGTGCCGCTCGCCGACCGGTTCGCCCGGCTCGGCGACCTGTGGTCCCTGCCCTACGCGACGATCGGCGAGCGGGCTCCGTGGCTGCTGCCGGGCACGGCCGCACTCGTCCTCGTCCTGGTCGTCGTGCGCGCCTGGCGGGTGCCCGCTGCCCGGCCCGTGGTCGCGCTCGCCGCGGCCGACGTCGCGCTCGTCCTCGCCGGGCCGACCTACTGGTACCACTACCTCGCCTTCGCCGCTCCCCTGCTCGTCGTCGGCGCCTGCGCGGCACTGCCGACACCCGCGCGCGGGCCGCTGGCGGACGGGTCCGAGCGTGGGGTCTGGGGCCGCACGGCATACGGCGTGGGGCTCGTCGCGCTCGTCGCACTCGGCGCGCTCGTCCAGCTGCGTGCCGTCGCACCCCCGGACTCGCCGGCGACGGTCCGGGCATTCGCCGCCGCGCACCGGTGCACGTGGTTCCTCACGGCCGCCGAGGAGATCCGCGCAGACGTGCTCAGCCGCAACCTCGCCGACGGCTGCCCCCGCACCCCCGACCTGTATGCCGTGCTCCTCGCCGAGGAGGTCACCGTGCAGTCGGGGCGAGCCCGGGTGCAGGCCGAGTCGGCCGCGGTCCAGGCGCGGGTGCTCGTCGAGCTCGCCGCCGCCGACGCCGCCGTCACGCGCGGCACCGGCTTCCTCGACGAGGCGACCACGACCGTCCTGCGCACCCAGTTCCTCCAGGTGGGCGGCGAGGCCGAGGCCCTCTGGTGGGTCCGCCGGGGCTGACCGCCACGCGCTCGCCGGGCCGCGCGGCTGGGCAGGCACCCTCGGCGTCGCTAGAGTCGCGCCATGCCCAAGGCGAGCGGGGTCCCGGCATACACCGTTCAACAGCTCGCTGCCTTCGTCGCGGTAGCGGACACCGGGACGATCGCCGCGGCCGCCGTGCGCCTGCAGTTGTCGCCGTCCGCCGTGCGCGCCTCGCTCGGCGACCTCGAGCGGGCCCTCGGGGTCCAGTTGGCCCTGCGACAACGGGCGAAGGGCGTCGAGCTCACGAGCGCCGGCAAGACCGTGCTGGCCAAGGCACGGGTCGTGCTCCACGAGGCCAACGAACTCGAGCTCGACGTGCGGGGCGAGCCGGGACAGGTGACGGGCGTCCTGCACGTCGGGTGCTACACGACCCTGGGACCCTCGGTGCTGCCGCCGCTGCTCGACGCCTTCCGTCGGCGCCATCCGGCCACCCGGGTGAGCCTGCGTGAGGACACCCTCGACCGCCTCCGCACGGCCGTGGACGCCCGCGACGTCGACGTGACGATCGCCTACGACATCGACCTGCCCAGGCACTGGAGCACGGTCCCCTGGCAGGCAAACGCCCCCCGGGTCCACCTCGCGGCCGATCATCCCCTCGCGGCCCGCGACGGGCCCGTCCGGCTGCGCGACCTCGCCGACGAGCCGATGATCCTGCTGGACGCCCCGCCGAGTCGTGAGCATGTGCTCGACATCTGCCGGACCGCGGGTTTCGAACCGCGGGTCGGGCTGCGGACGAGCAACTACGAGACGGCCCGGGCACTCGTGGGGCGTGGCCTGGGCTGGGCGGTCCTCGTCCAACGGACCGCGACCGACGTCACCTACGAGGGCCGCCGGGTCGTCGCCAAGGACGTCGTCGACCCGGCCCCGCCCCCCGTGCAGATCGTCGTCGCCTGGCCGCGCGAGGCGCCGCTGTCCCGATCGGCCCAGGCCTTCGTCCATCTCGTCGCCCGCACCGCTCAGAGCCGATGACGACGGGTCCGGCAAACGCACTCTCGTTGCGATTGTTTGGCGACTTATCGAACTTTTCAGCGGAACGGAGGGCCCTCACCATGATCGTCAACGGCCCCAACCACACGCAACTCCCCACCGGAAGGCACGGTAGACACTGATGACCTCCCTCCCCGCCCTGCAGACCGATCGCCCCGCCCTCGTCCTCGGCGCCGGACCGGTCGGCCAGACCGCCGCCCTCCTGCTCGCCGAGTGGGGCGTGCCGGTCGTCCTGCTCGACGCGCGCCCCGCACGCGATCCCATCGGCTCCAAGGCCCTGTGCCAGCAGCGGGACGTGCTCGACGTCTGGGACCACGTGGGCGCGGGCCGGCAGATCGCCGACGAGGGCGTCACGTGGACCCGTGCGGTCACCCTCTACCAGGGCCGCGAGCTGTTCACCCAGGGCTTCGTCGACCGGGGCCGCTCGCCCTTCCCGCCGTTCGTCAACATCGGCCAGAACCGCACCGAGGAACTCCTCGACGAACGCATCCACGCCAACCCGCTCATCACCGAGAAGTGGGGACACACCGTCGAATCGGTCGAGCAGGACGACCAGGGCATCACCCTCGTATGCCGCCTCGCCGACGGTTCGCTCGAGCGGGTGTCCGGGGCATGGTGCATCGCCGCACCCGGCAACAAGGGCCACCTCGTGCGCGACATGGTGGGAATGAGCTTCGAGGGCACGACCTTCGAGGACCAGTTCCTCATCTGCGACATCCGCACGACCCTGCCCGGATGGGAGCTCGAGCGGCGTTTCTACTTCGACCCCGAGTGGAACCCGGGACGCCAGGTGCTCATCCACCCGTGTCCCGACTCGGTCTATCGGATCGACTGGCAGGTGCCCCCCGCCTACGACGTCGACGCCGAGGAGGCCTCCGGCGCCCTCGAGGCACGCATCCGCAAGATCATCGGCGACGCCGACTACGAGATCGTATGGAAATCGGTCTACCGCTTCCACGCCCGCCAGGTCGACCAGATGGTGGCCGGCCGGCTGCTCATGGCCGGCGACGGCGCCCACCTCGTCGCACCGTTCGGGGCGCGCGGACTCAACTCGGGGGTGCCCGACGCCGAGAACGCCGCCTGGAAGGTCGCCTTCGTCATGCGTGGGTGGGCCGATCCCTCGCTCGTCGCGACCTACCACGACGAACGACACGCGGCCGCCGCCGAGAACCTCGAGGTCACCGCGGCGACGATGCGCTTCCTCGTGCCGCAGACCGAGGCCGAGTGGGCCCAGCGCCGCTCGATCCTCGAGGCCGCCCAGGCGGCTCCCGAGGACCTCGCCGTGCGGGCCCAGGTCAACTCGGGGCGAATGGCCGAGCCCTTCTGGTACGTCGACTCCCCCCTGACGACCGCCTCGGCCACCCACCCCTTCCAGGGACGTCCACCCAAGGGCGAGGACCCGGCCCCCGCGCCCGGCGTCATCGCACCGGACGTCACCGTCACGCTGGCCGGCGGCAGCAAGGCCCGGGTCCGCTCCCTGGCCCGTCGGGGGTTGCTCGTCCTCGTCGGCGCCGACCTCGACGCCGACGCCGTGCGTGCCGGGCTCTCGACGGTGGGCTGCCCGGTGACCGTCCTGGCCCTGACCGACGCCGACCCGGACGGGTCGGTCGCCGCCGCGCTCGGGTCCACCGCCGCCGAGGCCTGGGTGATCCGACCGGACGCCCACATCGCCGCCGTGGCGACGAGCGTCGACGAAGCCGTCGCGGCGGCATACCGTGCTGTGGGAGCCGTCCGCCAAACCGCGCCCACGGGCGCCTGAGACCTCGACCCGACCCCGACAGGCAAGGAGGCAGACATGGCCTACTACCGCAGCTCCGGCAACGTCCCGCACAAGAGGCACGTCCAGCACCGCGACCCCGAGGGCAAGCTCTACTACGAGGAGCTCATGGGTGAGGAGGGCTTCTCCTCGGACTCCTCGCTGCTCTACCACCGGTTCATCCCCGCGGCCATCCGCGAGACTCGGCCCTGGCAGTTGCCCGACCAGACGCTCGTGCCCAACGACCCCATGCTTCCGCGGCACTTCAAGACCCAGGACCTGCCGGCCTCGGGCGAGGGCATCGACCCGGTCAACGGTCGGCGGTTGTTGCTGGGCAACAACGACGTGCGCATCTCCTACGTCATCGCTCGCGACGCTTCGCCCTACTACCGCAATGCGATCGGCGACGAGCTCCTCTACGTGCACGGGGGCACCGCGCGGGTCGAGACGGTCTTCGGCGACCTCGACGTGTGGGAGGGCGACTACGTCATCGTCCCCCGGGCGACCACCCATCGGATCGTCCCGACCGGCGACGCACCGGTGCGGATCTACGCGATGGAGTGCAACTCGCACGTGACGCCGCCCAAGCGCTACCTCTCGCGCTTCGGGCAGCTGCTCGAGCACTCGCCGTTCTGCGAGCGCGACTTCCGCCCGCCGACCGAGCCCCGCCTCGTCGACGAACGCGACGTCCCCGTCCACATCAAGCACTGGCGGTCCGGGGCGCCCGGTGGCATCGCGGGCACGATCCACGTCCAGCCGCACCACCCCTTCGACGTCGTCGGCTGGGACGGCTGTCTCTATCCCTATGCCTTCAACATCTCCGACTACGAGCCGCTCACCGGGCGGGTGCACCAGCCGCCGCCGACCCACCAGGTCTTCGAGGCGCACAACGTCGTCTTCTGCAACTTCGTCCCGCGCAAGGTCGACTACCACCCGCTCGCGATCCCGGTGCCCTACTACCACTCCAACGTCGACTCCGACGAGGTGATGTTCTACGCCGCGGGCAACTACGAGGCGCGGCGTGGTTCGGGCATCGAGGCGGGGTCGATCTCGCTGCACCCGATGGGACACGCCCACGGGCCGCAGCCGGGCGCATACGAGCGCTCGATCGGGATCGAGGCCTTCGACGAGACCGCCGTCATGGTCGACACCTTCGCCCCCCTGCTCATCGGCGAGGGTGCCCGCGCGGTCGAGGACGCCCGGTACCTGTCGAGCTGGAACGAGGACTGACCGCTCGGGCCCTTGCTTCCTCCTCCCGAGGCGATTTCCGGAGTAAGCGCTTGACTGTGCACTTTTCCTGTGACTTGAGGCCTGAGTTTCGGGAAACCCGCACACTTAAGCGCTTACTCCGGGAGAGGGGGGTGTGCGAGGGTGAGGCGCATGGGTGACTTCGTGGGTGCGGTCGACCAGGGGACGACGAGCACGCGGTTCATGATCTTCGACCACAGCGGGCGCGAGGTCGGCAAGCACCAACTCGAGCACGAGCAGATCCTCCCCCAGGCCGGTTGGGTCGAGCACAACCCGTGGGAGATCTGGGAGCGCACCCAGACGGTGATCGGGTCGGCGCTGGCCGCGACCGGTCTGGTCGCCTCCGACCTGGCCGCCATCGGGATCACCAACCAGCGCGAGACGACGATCGTGTGGGACCGGCACACCGGGCGCCCGTGGCACAACGCGCTCGTCTGGCAGGACACCCGCACCGCCGCGATCGCCGCCGCCCTCGACGCCGACGAGCGTGGCGCGACTATCCGGCGCAAGGCCGGCCTGCCCCCGGCCACCTACTTCTCCGGCGGCAAGCTCCAGTGGCTGCTCGAGCACGTCGAGGGCCTGCGCGCCGCCGCCGAGCGCGGCGATGCGCTCTTCGGCACCCCCGACACGTGGGTGATCTGGAACCTCACCGGTGGCCCGCACGGCGGCCGGCACGTCACCGACGTCACCAACGCGAGCCGCACGATGCTCATGGACCTGCGCACGCTCGAATGGGACGACGAGCTGTGCGGCTTCTTCGGGGTGCCCCGGGCGATGCTCCCCGAGATCCTCCCGAGCAGCGACCCGCAGGGGTATGCCGCGACGGCGGACTCCCACGCGAAGGCTTGGGGCGGGCAGATCCGGATCGCCGGTGACCTCGGCGACCAGCAGGCCGCGACCGTCGGCCAGGTGTGCTTCGCCCCCGGAGAGGCCAAGAACACCTACGGCACAGGCAATTTCATGCTCCTCAACACCGGGCAGGAGCTCGTGCACTCCCAGGCGGGACTGCTCACGACGGTCGCCTACCAGCTCGGTGACGCGCCCGCGGCATACGCGCTCGAAGGCTCGATCGCGGTGACCGGCTCGGCCGTCCAGTGGCTGCGCGACCAACTCGGGATCATCTCCGGCGCCGCCGACATCGAAGGGCTCGCCGCGCAGGTGCCGGACAACGGCGGCATGTACTTCGTGCCGGCCTTCTCCGGGCTCTTCGCGCCCTATTGGCGCTCGGACGCACGCGGGGCCATCGTCGGCATGTCGCGGTTCAACACCAACGCCCACCTCGCGCGAGCCACCCTCGAGGCGATCTGCTACCAGACCAAGGACGTCGCCGACGCGATGGTGAGCGACGTCGCCGCGAGCGGCGTGCCCTTCGACCTCACCACCCTCAAGGTCGACGGCGGGGTCACCGCTAACGACCTGTGCATGCAGATCCAAGCCGACATCCTCGGCGTCGAGGTCGTCAAGCCGGTCGTCGCGGAGACGACCGCCCTGGGCGCCGCCTACGCCGCCGGCCTTGCGGTCGGCTTCTGGCGCTCGACCGACGAACTGCGCGCCAACTGGCAGGAGGACCGCCGCTGGTCGCCGCGCTGGAGCGAGGCACAACGCGAGACCGGGTATGCCGGGTGGCGCAAGGCCGTCGCGCGCACCCTCGACTGGGTCTGAGCAAGGCGGCGCGCACGCGCGTGGACGTGGCGCGCGGCATACCCACCGGCGCAGCCGCGACGGGAGCCGCGGTGGCAGGATCGGAGCGAGGCGACCGCGCACGCGAACGGACGGGACGAGGAATGACCGCAAAGGTGATGACCGGCAACTTCTTCGAGGACTTCCGGGTCGGGCAGCACCTCGTGCACGCCACCCCCCGCACGGTCACCGTCGGGGATGCCGCGCTCTACCAGGCGCTCTACGGCTCGCGGTTCGCGGTGACGAGCGGCCAGACCTTCGCCCGCAGCCTCGGGCTCGAGCGGATGCCGCTGGACTCGATGCTCGTCTTCCACGTCGTCTTCGGCAAGACGGTGCCCGACGTCTCGATCAACGCGGTCGCCAACCTCGGCTATGCCGCCGGGGTGTTCGGCGAGCCCGTGCTGCCCGGCGACACCCTCACGACGACCTCGCAGGTCATCGGGCTCAAGGAGAACTCCAACGGCAGGACGGGGGTCGTCTACGTCCGCTCGACCGGGGTCAACCAGGACGGCGCCACCGTGCTCGACTACGTCCGTTGGGTGATGGTGAACAAGCGGGACACGAGCGCCCCCGCCCCCGAGACCGTCGTGCCCGACCTGCCCGAGTCGGTTGCCGTCGACCGGCTCGTCGTGCCCTATGCGATCGAGCGCTACGACACGGCGTTGGCCGGCTCGCCCTATCTGTGGGACGACTACGCCGTGGGCGAGCGGATCGACCATGTCGACGGGATGACCATCGAGGAGGCCGAGCACATGATGGCCACCCGGCTCTACCAGAACACGGCGAAGGTCCACTTCAACCAGCACGTCGAGGGTCAGGGCCGCAACGGCCGGCGGATCGTCTACGGCGGCCACGTGATCTCGATCGCCCGGGCCCTGTCCTTCAACGGCCTAGGCAACGCCCTATCCGTCGCTGCGATCAACGGGGGCACCCACGCCAACCCGACCTTCGCCGGGCACACCGTCTACTGCTGGTCCGAGGTACTCGACCGGATGGAGCTGCCCGGCCGCACCGACGTCGGTGCCCTGCGGGTGCGCACGGTCGCCACGAAGGACCGGGCGTGCGCCGACTTCCCCCTGCGCGGGCAGGACGGGCGCTACCTGCCCGAGGTCGTCCTCGACCTCGACTACACGGTCCTCATGCCCCGCCGCTGAATCTGGCAGGCTGCATCGATGAGCACCCCGCAGGCCCTCTCACCGGCATACCGGCGCTCGGCGATCGACGAGCTCTCCAGCGGGCGGGAACTCGACGTCCTCGTCGTCGGCGGGGGCGTGACGGGGGCTGGCTGCGCCCTCGACGCGGTGACCCGAGGCCTCACCACCGGACTCGTCGAACAACGCGACTTCGCCTCGGGCACCTCCAGCCGCAGCAGCAAGCTCATCCACGGCGGTCTGCGTTACCTGGAGATGCTCGACTTCGAGCTCGTCGCCGAAGCCCTCAAGGAACGGGGGCTGCTCCTCACTCGCCTTGCCCCCCACCTCGTGCGACCCGTGCCCTTCCTCTACCCGCTGTCCAAGGCGGTCGTCGAACGACCCTATGTCGAGGCTGGGCTCAGCCTCTACGACTCGATGGCCCGCGCCGCCAAGCACGACGCCGGACTCCCGTGGCACAAGCACCTCACCCGACGCCAGGCCCTGCGGATCTGCCCGGCGCTCAGGGCGACCGCGCTCGTCGGCGCCGTGCAGTACTACGACGCGAAGGTGGACGACGCACGGCATACGATGGAACTCGCACGCACCGCAGCGAGTTACGGCGCTCACGTGGCCAGTCGCGTTGCGGCGGTGGGCTTCCTGCGTCAAGGCGAGCGCGTGACGGGCATCCGGGCCCTCGACAAGGTGAGCGGACGCGAGTTCGACGTCCCGGCCAGGCAGGTCGTCAACGCGACCGGCGTGTGGACCGACGACACCCAGGCGATGGTCGGCGAGCGCGGACAGTTCCACGTGCGGGCGAGCAAGGGCGTCCACCTCGTCGTGCCGCGCGACCGCTTCCATTCGACGACCGGCCTCATCCTGCGCACGGAGAAGTCGGTGCTCTTCGTCATCCCCTGGGGCCGGCACTGGATCATCGGGACGACCGACACGGACTGGGCCTTCGACAAGGCCCATCCCGCGGCGACGAGCGCCGACATCGACTACCTCCTCGGCCACGTCAACCGGATGCTCGCCACGCAGCTCACCCACGCCGACGTCGAGGGCGTCTACGCCGGGCTCCGACCGCTGCTGTCCGGCGAGAGCGACCAGACCTCCAAACTCTCGCGGGAGCACGTGGTCGCCCACCCGACGCCGGGGCTCGTCGTCGTCGCCGGGGGCAAGTACACGACCTACCGGGTGATGGCCAGGGACGCGATCGACGAGGCGGCGCGCGGCCTCGGTGGCGGCATCGCAGAGTCGACGACCGAGACGATCCCGCTCGTCGGCGCGGTGGGCTACCAGGCGATGTGGAACCGGCGCGGTGCCTTGGCCGCCCAGTCCGGACTGCACGTCGAGCGGATCGAGAAGATGCTCATGCGCCACGGCGTGCTCACCGCCGAGATCCTCGACCTCGTGGCGGCGGACCGTTCCCTCGGGGAGCCGCTGCCCGGCGGCGAGGACTACCTGCGTGCCGAGATCGTCTACGCCGCCTCGCACGAGGGCGCGCTCCATCTCGACGACATCCTCGCCCGCCGGACCCGCCTGTCGATCGAGTCCTTCGACCGGGCCATCACGGCCTCCCGGCCCGCAGCCGAGCTCGTCGCCCCGGTCCTCGGCTGGGATGCCGCGGCGATCGAGGAGGAGGTCGAGCACTACCGACAGCGGGTCGAGGCGGAGCGGATGAGCCAGACGATGCCCGACGACGCGTCTGCCGACGCCGCCCGGCTCGCCGCCCCCGACGCGGGCTGAGAGATCTGCAACCGCTTGCACGGTGCTCTCCGGGCCGATTCACCGAGAATTCACCTGGGTTAACTGCCGCACGCACAGCACGGACGGGTTACAGTCGCGTCCTGGGGCCGCCCCGCGACCGGCAACGTCGCCATCGCGTGACACGCGGCCCCGCCAAACGTTGCCACACACACGGGGGATGTGGTCGCGGATTCCCGCCCGGGTGCGCCGCACAGGCGCACCCGGCAGGCATACCCACACACCGGCGGCCGTGTGAAGATTGGCCGGTGAGCGAAGCGCAGAAGAAGAGCCCGAGCCGCACGCAGCCCACGACGGACGCCTTCCGCGCCTTCGTCCGGGACGGCTGGGCCCCCCGTTCCACCGAGCTGCCCCCGCCCGCCGAGGTGGCCCGGTATGCCGCCGCCCGCCGCGCGCGGCTCAGCGCGGCATACCCGGGCTCGCGTCTGGTCGTCCCCGCGGGCGGCCTCAAGATCCGCAGCAACGACTGCGACTACGTCTTTCGTGCCCACTCGGCCTTCGCCTGGCTGACCGGGATGGGGAGCGCGACCGAGCCCGACATGGTGCTCGTCCTGCATCCAGTGCGCGACGCCGACGGCACCGACGCCGGGCACGAGGCCGTCGTCTACTTCCGACCGCTCGCCGGTCGGGACACCGAGGAGTTCTTCGCCGACACGCGCTACGGCGAGTTCTGGGTCGGTGCCCGCCCGACTCTCGAGCAGGTCCGGGCGACGTTCGGCATCGAGGCTCGGCACATCGACGAGCTGTCCGACGCTCTCGCCAAGGACGCGGGCACCGTCCCGCTCCTGCTCGTGCGTGACGCCGACCCCGAGATCGCCGCCCTCGTCGACAAGGTGCGCGCCGAGGCGGGGCAGCCCGCGAGCGAGGCGACCGCCGAGGCCGACGAGGGCCTGGCGGCATACCTCTCGCTCGCACGGATGGTGAAGGACGACTGGGAGGTGGAGCAGATGCGCGCGGCGGTGGCCGCCACCCAGGTGGGTTTCGAGGCGGTGATCGCGGACCTGGCCGGCGCTGTCGACCGGGGCCGCGGCGAGCGCTGGGTCGAGGGACTGTTCGGACTGCACGCGCGCCACACGGGCAACGGGATCGGCTACGACTCGATCTGCGCGGCGGGCGACCACGCGACGACCCTGCACTGGATCAAGAACACCGGGCAGGTGCGCCCCGGCGACATGGTGCTCCTCGACGCCGGGGTCGAGGTCGACAGCCTCTACACCGCCGACATCACCCGCACCCTCCCCGTCGACGGCACCTTCACCGAGGCACAGCGCGAGCTCTACGACGCGGTGTATGCCGCGCAGCAGGCGGCCATGGAGGCGGTGCGCCCGGGGGCGAAGTTCTCCGACCTCCACGCGGCGGCGATCCGGGTGATCGCCGAGCACCTGCACGCCTGGGGGATGCTCCCCGACGGCGTCGACGTCGAGGCCACCCTCGACCCGGAGACGGGGATGTTCCACCGGCGCTGGATGGTGCACGGCACGAGCCATCACCTCGGCCTCGACGTCCACGACTGTGCGCTCGCGACGCGGGAGGACTACACCGACGCCGAGCTGCGCCCAGGCATGGTCCTCACGGTCGAGCCGGGGCTCTATGTCAAGGCGGACGATCTGTTGGCGCCCGAGCGGTTCCGTGGGCTCGGGGTGCGGATCGAGGACGACGTGCTCGTCACCGAGACCGGCTTCGAGAACCTCTCGGCCGGCATGCCGCGTACCTCCGGCGACGTGGAGGCGTGGATCCGGCGCGTCCAGGGCCGGATGTAACCGCTTGCCCGCCGAATCCGACCGCCCGGCGCACGCGGCCGGGGTTGTGGACGATTCTTCGATGTGATCTGACTCACAGGCGTATCGTGGGCGGGTCATCGCGGGAACCCAGTGGGGGACGCTGGTACCCGCGGTATCACCGGAGGAGCGCGGGAGCTCCTTCACCCATCAGATGTCGTATTGCGGTGTGAGCGGGAGGGACCATCATGGTCAGCACGAACGAGCGGGGGCACGTGGAGGTGCGCTGCGACCGGTGCCTTGCCGCACCGGTCACCCCGTTGGGCATCCGCACGTGGACCAGCCGCGAGGCCGCCCTCGCCGACCTGCTCGGCCCCGAACTGGCGTGGGAGCTCGTCGACGGTCGGCTGCGTTGTGCCACCTGCGCGCGGCGGGTCGGTTGCGAACGCACCGGGCACGCCTACGGACGGTGGGCCCCCGTGCCGGGGTCGCAACTGGCCTCCCGGGTATGCCGCCTGTGCGCCGCCGAGGACCACGCGCCCGGCTACGTGCTCGCGCGCGCCTCCGCCTGACCGCACCCCTTCCCCACCCGCGCGCGGTCGTCGGCGGGCCGCGGCATACTGCCGCGTATGCCGCTCGCTCGCGCCGGGCAGCTGCTGGGGGCCCGGCTGAATAGCTGATCGGGCGTCACCCGGCGCCGGGAGTGGGACCACCGGTGGAGTCCGCCGACGGAGCCTGCCCGGACGCCGGGCCCTCGGGCGGCGTTTCCCACGGCCGCGGGACGGCGATCCCCGCGGCGGCGAGGATCTCCCGGGCGCGCTGGGCGACCTTGTGCTCGGCCAGGACCTCGAACCGTCCGGGGACGATCCGGCTCACCGAGGTGAAGTCCCGCTGCCCCCGGGTGAGGCCATAGCCGAAGGCCGCCCAGATGGTGCCGAACACCGCGCCGAAGACCATCGTCGAGCCGACGACGGCCAACGGGCTGGTCGAGGATTCGAACATCGAGAAGATGAAGCCGACGAACAACCCGAGCCACATGCCGGAGAGGGCACCGCCGAGGAGGACCCGCCCCCAGGTGAGCCGGCCGGTCACCCGCTCGAGCTGGCGCAACTCGGTGCCGACGATGAGGCAGTTCTCCACTGGGAAGCCCTCGTCGGACAGGGTGTCGACCGCCTTCTGTGCCTCCGGATAGGTCGCGAAGACCCCGATCGACATCGGGTAGTCAAGGGCAAGCCCCGCGAACGGGACCCGGCTGCGGTTCGGATTCGTGCTCACCTCTGCAGTCAACCAGGTATGCCGCGTGCTGCGGGACCTCGGGACCCGCGAACCGCCGAACGAATCGCGCGATCGGGGCGCAGCGGACAGCTCGGACGGATGCGATGGGAGGGTTGCCTCGGCGACGCGCTCCAGGTGTGGCAGCAGCTGACAGGATCGCGAGCCAGGGTGGACTTCCCGCCCGTGGAGAGGGCTACCATTGATGTCGCATGAGGGCTCGAAGGGCATAGACGCCACCTCCCGGGGGGGACGTGCGCTGTCAGGCGGTGTCCGGGATCCCGGTCGCAGACACCGTTGAACGTGCGGCCCCGCCCCGGGCTGCCCGAAGAGAGGTGTCCGGTTGAACCCCGAACACGACTTGGGTGGAGCGAGCGCACCAGACGGTCAGCCTGCTCCCGAGGAAGCGAACCCGCCGACGCGAGCCTCGATCCGAGCGCCCCGCAGCACCGTACGTCGGGCGGCATACCAGGGGCGCCATTCGCAACCGAGGGCGCTGGACCGTCGACTCTTCGTGGGCGCGGGTGTGACGGCGGCCGCGGGACTGGCGGGCATCGCCCACGCAGCCGGCGATCGGACCATACCGTCGTCGCCAGCCACACTCGAAGACGTCTCAGCTGCCGCCTTCGAACCCCTCGTCGAGGGATACCTCGAGGATTCGCCGTCGTTGGCGGCCGAGGCCGTGCTGGGCGTCGTCCTCGACGCCGACCACCGGCGCCGGGCCCCCGGCGCCGGTCCCCGCCGACCGAAGCCCACCACGCCCCGTCGCCCGGGGACGAGTTCGTCCTCCTCGTCGAGTTCCACCACGAGCGCGGCGCCCTCGACGAGCACGACGGCACCGCCCACCACCACGGCACCCCCGACCACCACGGCACCGCCCACCACCACGGCACCCCCGACCACCACGGCACCGCCCACCACCACGGCACCGCCCACCACCGCACCGCCCACCACCACCGCACCGCCCACCACCACCGCACCGCCCACCACCGCACCGCCCACCACCACCGCACCGCCCACCACCACCGCACCGCCCACCACCACCGCACCCCCGACGACGAGCACGACGAGCAGCACCACCGCCGGGCCGCCGACCGGCCCCACCACGATCACCCGGCACCTGCTCAACCGGGCGACCTTCGGGATCCGCGCCGAGGAGAGGGCTGCGCTCGAGAGCATGGGCGTCGACGCCTGGCTCGCCGGCCAGCTCGACCCCGCGCTCCCCGACCCGGTCGGGGATGCCGTTCGGACGAAGTTCCCGGGTGCCTTCCCTCCCGCCGGCCAGGACGCGGCGGCCCAGGGGTGGCCTTCGTCCACGACCTCCGCCGCGTGCACCCTGGCCCTCCAGGCGACCAGTTCCCGTCAACTCTTCGAAGTGGTCGTCGACGTCTTCACGAACCTGCTCTACGTGCAGACGCCGGAGAAGACTGGGATCGCTGCACCGGACTACTACCTCAACGTCATCCGCCGGTACGCCTTCGGGCGCTATGCCGACATGCTCCAGGCGGCCATGCGGCATACCGCGATGCTCGTCTATTTGGACAACCACGAGTCCACCAAGGCCAGCGTCAACGAGAACCTCGGGCGTGAACTGCTCGAATTGCACACGGTCGGGGTGGCGGCCGGCTATACCGAGGCCGACGTCCGCAACAGCTCCTACATCCTGTCCGGGCGAGGGATGAACCCGGCGGACTGGGGGTTCCGCTACACCGCCGCCGACCACTGGACCGGCCCGGTGTCCGTCCTGGGCTTCTCCTCGGTCAACGACTCGGCCGCGGGTGGGCTGGCGGTCGGCGACGCCTACATCGCCTACCTCGCGAGCCATCCCGCGACTGCCCGGACCGTCGCGCGCGAACTGGCGACGCGCTTCGTCGCGGACAACCCACCCGACGCCCTCGTCGCCCGGATGGCCGAGGCATACCTGGCCAACGACACCCGCATCGTCCCCATGCTCACGGTGCTGTTCAGCTCGACCGAGTTCTGGTCCTCGTCCGGGGCCAAGACACGCAGGCCTCTCGAGGACCACATCGCCGTCGTCCGGCAGTTGGGGCCGGACCTCGGTTCCGACCTTCCGGCGGGGTTCGAGGCACTCTCGTGGGTGCTGAGCCGACAGGGTCACGCGCCCTGGGACTGGAGTGCCCCCAACGGATACCCCGATGTCGCGGCGGCGTGGCTGTCCCCGAGCGGCGTCTTCGCCCGATGGAACCTCCATTGGGACTTCGCTTTCGGCTGGACCGCCCTCAAGCCGGACCCGGCGAGACTGGCCGGTTTCCGCCCGACGAGTGGCCAGACCAATGGACAGTGGATCGACTCACTCGCCGATCGGGTGACCGGCCAGCCGTTGCCCGCTGCGGAGCGCTCCGCGGCGCTGGGCTATCTCGGCCTCACTGCCGATGCTGCGGCCGTCGGCAACGACGACCGCACCCGCCAGGCGCTCAACTTCGTCTGGGCGACGCCGTCCTTCCAAAACCGCTGAACGACGCCCGAGCCAGCTCAGGAGACACCTCCGTGGACACCAACACCCGCCCCCTCCGCCAGGCCTGCGCTGCCGGCCGAGGCGACGCGGAGACCGCGTCCGTCGCCCGGCGTCACACGAGCGGTGCGCTCGGTCGGCGCCGCTTCCTCGCCGGCCTCGGCGTCGCGGGCGGCGCGCTCGCCTCACAGGTCGCGTTCAGCCGCGAGGCGTATGCCGCCCCGGCCTCCACCGGGACACTCATCGCGATCTTCCTACGCGGAGGCCTCGACGGACTCGCGACCCTCGTGCCCGCCGACGATCCGAACCTCGTCCCGGTCCGGCCCGGCCTCATCATCCCCTCGTCGACCCTCGTCCCCATGGACCGCGGTTTCGGTCTGCACCCCGCGCTGGCTCCGCTGGCCCCGCTGGTCAAGGCGGGGCGGGTGGCCGCCGTGCCTGCCATCGCGACCCCGGACCTCAAGCGCAGCCACTTCGAGGCTCAGGACTGTCTCGAGCGCGGCGGGGTGCCGAGCGCGAGCACCGGCTGGCTCGACCAGGCCGTCACCCTGCTGGGGCCGGGCACCGCCCTGCGTTCCATGGGGATGGGCACGCGGACCGACCGTGCCCTGCTCGGTGCCAATCCCAGCCTCACCGTGCGACGGCTGGCCGACATGGTCTTCGACGGTGATGCGCCGTTCGTCAGCGCGATGTCCACCCTCTATTCGGGGACGGCGGGTCTGCAGGCCGCACAGGTTCGACTTGCGGTCGAGTCCTATGCCCAGATCCGGACGCTCGCCGGTTCCGCGCCCAGCGCCGCTGCCCGGGGCTATCCGGGCACCCTGTTCGGCGAGCAGATGGCCGACCTGGGCACGGTCGTCAAGGCCGGAGCCGGCCTTCGGGTCGCCACGATCGACCTCCACGGCTTCGACACCCACGATGCCCAAGGAGCAACGTTCGGCACCCTGAGCGACCTGCTCGGTGAGGTGGCCGGATCAGTGGCCGCCTTCTTCACGGACATCGGTGCGGCCGTCGACACGACCACCGTCCTCGTGATGAGCGAGTTCGGTCGGCGGGTCGAACAGAACGGCAACGGCGGCACGGACCACGGTCACGGCGGCGTGGCGATGGTCCTCGGCGGCGGAGTCAAGGGCGGCGTCAAGGGCGCATGGTCCGGGCTGGCCCCCGCGGCCCTCGACAACGGCGACGTGCCCGGCAGCAACGACTGGCGCAACCTCTTCGGCGAACTACTCGTCAAGCGTTTCGCGCTCACGACCTCGCAGGCGTCCTCGGTCCTGGGCGGCTGGACGGTCACGCCGATAGGCGTCATGGTCTGACCGAGGCCCAGGCTCAGCCCTTGAGCTTGTAGTCCTCGAGCAGTCGCCGCCCGATGATCATCTTCTGGATCTCGGCCGTGCCCTCGCCGATGAGCAGCATCGGCGCCTCGCGGTAGAGCCGCTCGATCTCGTATTCCTTGGAGTAGCCATAGCCGCCGTGGATGCGGAAGGACTGCTCGACGACGTTGGCGCAGTTCTCGGCCGCGAGGTACTTGGCCATGCCGGCCTCGAGGTCGTTGCGCTGGCCCGCGTCCTTGAGCTTGGCGGCCTTCACCATCATCTGGTGGCTGGCCTCGACCCGCACCGCCATGTCGGCCAGCCGGAAGAGGATGCCCTGGTGCTCGGCGATCTTCTTGCCGAAGGTCACCCGCTGCTGGGCATAGGTGATGCCCAGCTCGAAGGCCCGCATCGACACCCCGCAGGCCCGGGCGGCCACGTTGACCCGGCCCACCTCGACGCCGTCCATCATCTGGTAGAAGCCCTTGCCCGGCACCCCGCCGAGGATCTGCGCGTCGGTCGTCCGGTAGCCCTCGAAGACCAGTTCGGTCGTGTCGACGCCCTTGTAGCCCATCTTCTCGATCTTGCCCGGCACGGTGACCCCCGGGGCGGTCTGCCCGAAGCCGCTCTCCTTCTCGACGAGGAAGGTCGTCATGTTCTTGTAGACCGACGGATCGGGCGCAGCCCCGGTGTCCGACTTCACCAGGACGGCGACGAGGTTGGACGAGCCGCCGTTGGTGAGCCACATCTTCTGGCCGTTGATCGTCCAGCCGTCGCCGTCGGCGTCCTTCACGGCCTTGGTCGAGATCGCCGAGACATCCGAGCCGAGGGCCGGCTCGCTCATCGAGAAGGCGCCGCGGACCTCGCCGGTGGCCATGCGGGGCAGGTAGCGCTGCTTCTGCTCCTCGGTGCCATGCTGCAGCAGCATGTAGGCGACGATGAAGTGGGTGTTGATGATGCCGCTCACCGACATCCAGCCGCGCGCGATCTCCTCGACGCAGAGCGCATAGGTGAGCAGGCTCTCCCCCAGCCCGCCGTATTCCTCGGGGATCATCAGCCCGAAGATCCCCATCTCCTTCATCCCGTCGACGATCTCCTGCGGGTATTCGTCGCGGTGCTCGAGCTCGGTCGCCACCGGGATGATCTGCTCGTCGACGAACTGCTTGACCAGCTTGAGCAGTTCCTTCTGGTCGTCGGTCAGGCCGTCGGTCGTCTGCAGCCGGGACATTCGTCTACCTCGCGTTCGCGTGTTCGAAGGGGGCTAATGGCGAGTATGCCGTGGCGCGCCCCCGTCGGCCCGTGGCCCCGGTGTGAGTCCCGGCATACCCCCCGTGTCTGCTCCCTCCCTCCCTCCTCCCTCCCTCCTCCCTCCCCCCTCCTCCCACCTCCCCCCTCTCCACGAGTAACCGCTTGACTGGTCACCTTTCCCGTGACTCAGGGCCTTGGTCACGGGAAACGCGCTCAACTGGTCACTTCTGCGCCGGGCCCAGCGGACGAAGACAGGAGGTCGAAAACAGGAGGTGGCATGACGGTGCGGCCATCTACCGTTGAGGGGCCATGGCCATCACCACGAAGCCCGTCCCCGCGTCCGCCGCCGCCGCGCGACCGACCGAGGACCCCGCCCGCGAGGTGACCTGGCGACGACTGCGGCACCCGGCGGGCGCGCTCGCGCTCACCGTCCTCGTCGTGGGCGCCCTCGCCCAGGCACTCGGATCGGTGGTGGCCGGGCGCCTTGCCGAGACCCCGTCGACCGGCCTGGTCTGGTGGCTCGCGCTCTGCCTCGTCGGGGGGGCACTGTTCGACACCGGCGGCCGCTTCCTCTGGGCCGGGGTCGTCGACCGGGCCGAGGGACGGTTGCGCACCGACGTGCTGCGGGCAGCGCTGGCCCAACCCCTCTCCGCGCTCACCGAACAGGCCGTCGGCGAGGTGCTCGACCGCGTGGACGACGACACCCGCGAGGTGGGTGCACTTGTCCGTCAACAGGCGTGGATGGCCCTACGTGCCGCGGCCGGTGCGATCCCCATGTGGGTCGTGGCCGGGCTCACCTGGTGGCCGGCCTGGGTGCTCTTCCCGATCGTCTGCCTGGCGGCCTGGTTGGCGATGCGCAGCGTGTTGCCGGTGATCGCCGGGCTCAAGGTCCGTGAAGAGGCTGCCTGGACCGACCATGCCGCCGCGCTCGAAGAGGGCATCGCCGGACGTGACGACCTGCGCACGAGCCTGGGTCAGTCCTTCGCGATCAGCCGCCTCGTCACGCTCTCCGCCGAGATCCACCGTCGCTTCCTCGCCGTCATCCGCCAGGAGCGCAGGATCCTCCTGCGTGCGGTGCTGCTGCTCAACACCCTCCTCGCTGGGCTTGCCATCCTCGGGGTCGCGTTCGCCACCCGTGGGGCCGTGTCGGTCGCACAGCTGGTGACCCTTTTCCTCGTGACGAGCACCTTCGTCGGGGTGGTCGGTCATGTCGCCGAGCAACTTCCCGACCTGCAGGCCGGCCTCGGAGCGGTGCTACGCCTGCGTGAGATGCTCGCCCTCCCCTCCGAGCCCGGCGGCGGGCGTGCACTGCCGAAGGGGCCGCTCGACCTGCGCTTCGTGGAGTTGCACTTCGCCTACCCCACCGGTGTCTTCGCCCTCGAAGGGGTCACCCTCACCGTGCCCGCCGGTCAGACCCTCGCGCTCGTGGGCCGGACCGGCTCGGGCAAGTCGACGCTCGCCTCGCTCGTGTCCCGGGCGGTCGACCCCGAGCGCGAGAGTGTCTTCCTCGGCGGCACCGACGTGCTCGACCTGGACCTGCAGGCCCTGCGCAGCGCGGTCGGCGTGGTGACCCAGCGCACCGAGATCCTCGCCGGCACCCTGCACGAGAACATCACGATGTTCGCCGAGGAGCCCCGCACCCGTGTCCAGGCAGTCGTCGACGAGCTCGGGCTCGGCGAGTGGGTCGACGGGCTCGACAAGGGACTCGACACGCTGCTCGGGCCGGGCGGGACGACGCTGTCCTCCGGCGAGGAACAGTTGGTGGCCTTCGCGCGTCTGCTCATCCGTGACGTGCGGGTCGTCGTGCTCGACGAGGCCACCGCACGCATGGACCCGGTCACCGAGTCGCGGATCGTCGCCGCCTCCGAGCGGTTGTTGTCCGGGCGCACCAGCATTCTCGTGGCGCACCGGCTCACGACCATTCGTCGCGCCGACCTCGTCGCGGTGCTCGGTGCCGGTCGGCTGCGCCAGTTCGGCCCCCAGGTCGGGTTGGCACAGGCTCCCGGCCCGTTCCGCGACCTGCTCGGCTCCTCGGGTCACGAAATCGGATCCGACGGGTTCGCCCCGGCCGGGTCCGCCGTCGCGACACCGCCCGCGGGGCTGTCCGGTCCCGCGACCGACGCAAACCCCGGCGGCGAGGGAGTCGGCAGCGCCCGACGCCGCGGGCCGGCACCCGACCGGCCAGCCACCGGCCCGGGACCCTCGCTCACCCGCGGAGTGCTCAGCCTCATCGGTGTGCGGCCCTGGTGGGGCCTGTATGCCGTCGCGCTCTTCCTGCTCTTCTCACTCACCGGAGGATCCGGAGCGATCACCGGTCTCGTCTGGGGGCGCACGGTCGAGGCGGTCGCCGCCGGGACCAGCCCGTGGTGGTGGGCTCTGGCGACGGTCCTGGTCATCCTCGTCGGCCCCTTGCTCCTCGCGGAGGCGATCTCGCGCTACCCGCGGTGGTGGGTGGAGACCCTGCTGCGGGTGCGGCTCAACGTCCTCGTGGGGCAGACCCGCACCCACCGGCTCGAGAAGGTCCCGCCCGGCGAGGTCGTCGCACGGGCGATGGACTCCGACCGCTATGCGCGCTACGCCGACCGCTGGGTCGACATGGTCAACGGCCTCGCCGTCGTCCTCGTCACCGCGGTCGCGGCGCGCTCGGCGCTCGCCGGCTTGGTCCTGCTCACGGTGCTCGTCGCGGCGTCGGTCACCTCGTTCATCGGCCGGCCGATCGCCGGCCGATCGGCCACCGTCGCGGCGGCGGCCCGGGCCCGGTTCGGCCGTGCCCTCGTCTCGGCCCTCGACTCGGCCCAGACCGTCAAACTGGCCGGTCGCACCCCCGAGGTCACCGCGCACCTGCGCCAGGTCGACCACGGCCGCGTCGAGGCCGCCGTCCGCGAACACCGGGTCCAGGCGGTGCTCGACGGCGTGCCCGGCATCATGGTGCGCGTGGGCGCCGTCGGTGCGTGGGCCGCCGTGGTCGCCGACCTGTGGGGCTTGGCGACCGCCCTGCTCGTCGTCAACGCCGTCAACGGCTTCGAGTGGTTCGGCCGGGTCGCCAGCGCCGTGGTCACCGAGGCCCCGGGCACCCGTTCGTGGCAGAAGGCGACCAGCCGGATGGCGGGCGGGGTCGACCTCATGCGCCTGCCCGAGGGGGTCGACTTGCTCACCGGCACCGCTCCCCCACCTCCGGCCATCCGCAAGGTGCCTCTCCAACGGCTCACGCTGCGCGACCTCACCGCTGTCCACGAGGACGGCACGATCGGCGTCGAGGATGTCGAGCTCTCCATCGCGCGCGGCGAACTCGTCCTCCTCCTCGGACAGGTGGGCTCGGGCAAGTCGACGCTCCTGCGGACCCTCGCGGGACTCACCGACTACACCGGGTCGCTGCGCTGGAATGACACCGAGGTCCATGACGCGGAAGCGTTCCTGCGTCCCGGACAGGTGGCCTACGTCGCCCAGGTTCCCCGGGTGATGTCCGGCAGCTTCGCCGACAACGTCCAGCTCGGCTTCGGCCGCGACTTCGACGGGCCGGTGTCCGATGCCCGGCTGAGCATCGACGTCGACACCGCCGGGGGTCCGGGCGCCCTCGTCGGCCATCGCGGGGTTCGCCTGTCCGGTGGCCAGGTCCAGCGACTTGCGCTCGCACGCGCGCTCGCCGCCGACACAGAACTGCTGCTCGCCGACGACGTCTCCAGTGCTCTCGACGCCCGCACCGAGATCGAGCTCTGGCAGGCGCTGCGCGACCGCTCGGCTACCGTCGTCGGCGCGACCTCCAAACGCGCGGCCCTCGAGCGAGCCGACCGCGTCGTCGTGCTCGAGGGGGGCCGGATCGCCGCCACCGGGCCCTGGTCCGAGCTGTCCTCCGCCTGGGGCCACCTCGCCGGCTAGCGCAAGGCCGGGTCCGTATGCCGCGCGGCCGGGCCGGCCGCGCGAGCACGCTCAGCCCTGGTGCTTGGCGGCGTTGAGCCGGGCGAACTGGGCGTGGAACTCGGTGAAGGCGGCGAATGCGCGCGGCCCGTAGACCGTGGCCGGGCCGCCGTTCATGAGGATCGCCACCCCGATCGCCTCGGCAGCCTCCTCGAGCGTGGCCCCTGCCCGAGCCGCGCCGCGGGCGTGCGAGGCGATGCAGCCGTCGCACTGCTTGCTCACCGCGATCGCGAACGCGATGAGCTCCTTCGCCTTCGTCGGCAACGCCCCGTCGCCGAGGGCCGCCTTGTGCGTGTGGGCGAAACCGGCATACACCTCCGGGATGAGCTCCCGCAGGGCGGCCGTCTCGTCCCGCAGCCCGTCGAGCACCTCTTTGCCGTGGCTCATCCCAACTCCTCGTCGCAGGCGTCATCGATGAGCCGACCCTACTGCCAGCCCCGGTCGCGACCAGGGCAACGGACGAGGGCAACGGCGACGCCTTGCGCACGGCGGGTCAGGCGAAGATCGGCCCCACCGCCGGGTATGCCGCGGTGAGCAGTCCGCGGACGACGGACAGTCCCGGGGTGGGATCGGCTCCCGGCGACTGGAAGCCGGTGTCCAAGAGCATGGGCTTGCCCCACGCGGTGAGCGGCTCGATCGTCGAACCCCGGGCCGCTCCCGAGAGCGCGTCGAACCAGTCCGCCCGGCCGTAGGTGACGTCCCCGCCGATGCACACGAGTTCCACCCAGGACGGGTCGGCCAGGCACACCGACTCGTAGGGGTCCGCGTGGTGACGCTCGAGCACGACCAGGTCCGCGGGCCGACCGGCGCTGAGCGAGCCCAGGTGAGCCTCGAGCCCGGCGACCCGCGCGGCCACCGAGGTCACCATGGCCACGAGTTCGGCGGCCGGGAGGGGACGGCCCTGGCGTGCCAGCTCGCGCCGGGCGACCTTGAGCTCGGCGAGCAGGCTCGTCGAACCCGAGGGCAGCCAGTCGGCGCCGAGGGCGACCGGCATACCGGCATCGAGGGCGACGGAGGCGAGCGTCGTCTCGCCGTAGAGGCGCAGGTTGGACTGCGGCGACCAGACGAGCCGGCAGCCGGCCGCAGCGACCGTGCGCAGGTCGTCGGCCGAGAGCGCCGACCCGTGGATGATGTTCGTGGCCGCCGTGGCCGCCCCGAGGTCGAGGAAACGGGTGAACTCCGAGGCCGAGCGCTCGTCGCCACGCACCCCCTCGGCGAGGTGGAGGTAGAAGGCGTCGACCTCGCCCGCGGCGACGCCGGCGAGCACTGTGCGCAGCCGTGGCATGTCCCGCGAGGACGCGCTCGGCAGGTCGATCATCGCGCGTGCCCGGTGGGCCCCGAAGGCCCACAGGTCGAGGTTGCGCACGAGCGGCTCGCGCGTCGCGGTGCTCGCCGCCGAGGCCCCCTGGATGCCCGTGACCCCTCCCACGAGGGCGCGGACCTCGGCATAGCGGGTCTGGGTGCCGGCCGGCACCTGGGTGAGCAAGACGTTCTGCGGGTCGCGGACGAGGGCGTGATAGGCGTCGGAGGCGCGCCACCGGTAGCGGTTGGCGTAGAGCTTCGGCGGCTCCCACGCGGCGAAGACGTTGAACTCGGGGTGCCCGTGCAGGTCGAGCAACCCCGGGAGAATGACCCCGTCGGTCTCGTGCACAGGCACGCTCGTGGGCTTGCGCCGCGAGACGGCGTCGACGACCCCCTGGGCCACGGTGACGTAGCCGCTCGACCACGCGCCGTCGGGAGCGATGACCGCGCCGTGCAGGGCGAAGGGCATCGGCGGCAGTGCGCGCGGGCGGCTCGGCGGGGGCCCCACAGGTTCGGTGACGCCCCGGGCATAGGCCCGCGCGAAGGCACCTCGGTCACTCATCCTGCGCTCCTCCCTGCTCACCGGCGGCCCGCGCGGGGCGCCGTCAATCTCACCCCAGCGGCGGCCAGGCCCGGTATGCCCTGGGCACGGTCACCTGGATCGTCGCCCGCTTCGCTTGGGCGTCCTCGCCCGTCCGCGTCGCCCACGAGCGCAGATCGAGCCACCACGGTGGCGAACCGGCGGGCAGGTCGACCTCGGGGATCGGCGCGAGGTCACCCGCACGCCAACCCGACTGCACGGCATACGGAGTCGTGTCGACCGGGCCTTCGGGGGTGACGTGCGCGGCGAGCGCGGGCAGCGCACGGTTCCAGTCCTCGAGGAGGATTGCCGTCGTCTCCGAGAGCTTCTTGCCGCTCGCCCGCGCGCTGCTCTCCGGATAGGTGGGATGGCGGATCGCGGCCAGGTGCAGCCCCGCGGCCGCGCCCGGCTGGGTCGCCGCCCACATGTCGTATGCCGTGTGCGCCAGCTGCCCGAGGGTGACGACCGCGCTCACCTGCGAGCCGACGAGTAGGGCGTCGAGCCAGGCATTCCGATATGCGGCGATGGCCGGGTCCTTGGCATGCCGCTGGCCGCCACCCTGGCCGAAAACGCTGTAGAGGAAGGTGTTGACCAGGACGTAGGACCGCCCGATCCCCACCTTGGCCAGCAGCCCCTGGACCCGCTGGCCCGCCTCACCGACGAGGATCCGCCGGGCGATCGACTCGTGCGTGGCCGGGTCCTGGCCGAGCACGAGCACGCGTGCGCTGCCGTCGAGCCGACCGCGGTGGAAGATCGGCCCCCATTCGACCCGGAAGTCGCCCGCCGAGTAGACGTCCTCACCCGGGTATGCCGCGACCAGCCCCGCGAAGGGGGCCGCGGCATACCCGGGGCAGCTCTCGTGGCTCATCGCAGACCCCGACCGGTCACCAGGGGTCGCCGATGCCGGACTTCTTCGCCTTGGCCGGGCCCTCGAGGGTGGGACGCTGGTCGAAGTCGCCGGCCCGCAGGGAGGCCGTGAGGGCCTTGTGGATGTCGGCCCGGGACGCGCTCGGGTCGGCGGCGAGCGCCTTGAGCAGGTAATAGGTGAAGGCACCGCTCGCGCGGCCGTCGAAGGTCGCGTCGGCGGAGGTCTGGTCGGCCCGGCAGCCGGCGTAGAGGACGGGGCGCAGCGCGGCGGGCACGGCCCGCATCGCCCCACTCACGCCGCCGTGCGAGGGCAGCGCGCTGATCTCCTTGAGGCCGATCGCGGTAGGCGGCGGGAGGAACTTCGGGCGCCGGCCGGAGAGCAGGTCGAGCGGCTTGAGCCCGCTGCCGGAGTGACACGTGTCGAGGAATGCCTCGAAGAGCACACCCTTGGGCAGCGTCGTGAGCAACACCCGCAACTCGTCGTCGACGATGACGGTGTCGGCGTCCCACTGGTTGCCCGACTGGGCGATGTCGTGGCAGGCGAAGGCCTCGTCGGCTCCGTCGGCCTCGTCGCCGTCGGTGTCCGGGACCTGGGTGCCGTGGCTGGAGAAGCTGAACACGAGGTGGTCGCCGGGCTTGGCCGCCTTGACCATCGAGGTGAGCGCCCCCATGACGGCCACCTTCGTGGCGCCGGCATCGGTGAGCACCGTCGTGGCCCGGGCCGTGAAGCCGCGTCTGCGCAGCATCGCGGCCATGTCGTTGGCGTCGTTGACGCAGCCGTTGAGCCACGAGGCCATCGGCAGGTGGGCGAACTGGTTGATGCCGACGCAGACGGCGCGTTTGGCCATGGGAGGGTCCTTTCGGGTCGGTGCTGAGGGTGGAGGGTGGACGGTGGCGCGATCGTTGGGTGGTCGGGTCGGTGGCTCAGGTGGTGACGAGGACGGCGTCGGGTCGGGCATAGACGGCATACGCGAGCCAGGTCGCGTCGCCGGCGTCGCGCGCCGCCTCACGGGCCGCAGCGGCCGCGACGGCAATCGTGTCGCCGGCGAGCAGCCGGGTGTAGAGGGTCTCGACGAAGTCGCGGGCGGGCGCCTCGCCGACCGACCAGAGACAGCCGATGTATGCCGCCGCCCCGGTCTCGAGGAAGGCCCGAGAGAAGCCCCCCATCGTCGAGAGCCCCTGTCCGCCGCGGGCGACCTGGCAGGCGTTGAGGACGACGAGCGGACCACTCCCGTCAGTGGCGCGAAGGCGGGCGTTCTGGGCGACGGCGGTGGCCGAGAGGTAGTCGTGGGAGACCTTCCCCCGCACGAGTCGTCCGGCGAGCAGGACCTTGGCAGCCTCGGCGTCGGTGGGGTCGGCCATCCCGTGACCGCTGAAGTGCAGCAGGTCGAAGCCGCCCTTGCGCAGCAACGCGGTGACCTCGCGCCCGGTCCCCTTGGGGGCCTGCGCACCGAACCGGTCGTCGAGGAAGGTGGCCTCCCGGGCTGTCTCGGCAAGCACGAACTGGGGGTCGGCATAAGACGGGCACAGGGCCCACACCTTGCCGGCCCGAGCCCGCAGCGTGCGACGCGGGAATCCGGTGTACTGCCAACGCACGAGCCCCCGCTGGCCGAGGAACATCGGCTCCTTCGGACGCGGCTTGCCCACCTGCTTGAGGTGGACGAGCTCCCACGGGAGGTAGGCCTCGTCGGTGAGCAGGACGAGCGGCGCGAGGTTGTCCCGCTCCGCCCAGAGCAGCCGTTGCATGGGTTCGGGGAAGAGTTCGTCGAACAGTTGGGCTCCGCGGTCCTGCAAGCCCTGCAGGTATGCCGCGCCCGCACCGTGGTCGGCCCAGAGCCGGGCGAGGTCACGGTAGAGCTCGCTCACGTAGCCCTCGCGGTCGTGCAGCGGTGGGGACTCGTAGCGCTCGAGCAGGCCGCGCCGCGCGGCACGCACCGTGTAGATGAGCACGGTGTCCTCGCCGCGACGACTCTCCAGGACCTCGAGCTGGACGAGGTCGTCGAGTTCGGGCGTGTCCCCTCCCGCCTCGAGCGTGCCCGTGGCAACCGCAGGAGCGGGTGTCCGCCGACGCCGGGGGGCTGCCGCCACCGCTGTGGCACGCACGGTGAGCATGCCGAGCGGCACCGCGCCGTCGCGGACGATCACCCCGACGGTGATCGGTCCGGCGGCCGTGGGCACTATCTCGAAGGTGACCTGGTTGGTGCCGCCTCCGGCAGGCAGGGCGAATTCGTCGCGATCGGGACCGGCGATCGTCACGTTGGCCTTGGGCACGACCTGCACTGACAGCGTGCGCCCTGGTGTCGCGAGGAAGGTCGTCGCGTCGCCGGCGGACCCCACGACTGCCTCGATCTCCTTGCGGGACAGGATGACCCGCAGGGTCGACGGCGCACCGACGAGCGGCTCCGCAGGCAGCTCCCCACGCAGGTGGGCGGTCACCGGGTCGGCGGGAGCGGGCTCCGGCGGTTCGGCGCGCTGACCGTTGGTCGGCCGCTCGGCGGCTGGCTCACGCCTGGGGGCACGCCGGCTGCGGGACTTCGTGGGCTCCGATCGGGACGGGGCCGGCGTGGGCACGGGAGTAGGCACGGGAGCGGGCGCTGGGGCGGGTGGGGGAGCCGCCTCCTCGGCGAACTCGAGCGCGGGCTCGGCACCCGCCTCGGCTCCTCGATCGGACCAGTCGAGCAGCCAGGATCGCAGGGTCTGGACAAACTCGTCCTGGAGGAAGTAGTTCGTGTGGTAGACGGTGTCGTTGCTGCCGAAATCCTTACGGCCGCATACGAATCCCCCGACGGCCTCGTCGATGGCCGACATCGACGAGGTGTCGACGACGAGATCGTTGGCCTCGCGGAAGATCCGGTCGGCGAGGCCCTCGGCGAGCCGCCCCAGCAACTCCTTCGGGAACTCGTGGGGGCTCTGGACGAGGTCGTTGAGCGTGACGTGGAAGTCGCTCGTGACGACGTACCACGCCGTCCCGGGGCCCGGTTGACCCGGCTGGGTCCGGTTGAGCTCGGTGACGAAGGGTCCGTCGGGACGCATCGCGGCCAGCCCCGGGACGCCGACCTCGTCGACCATATAGGCGCCGAGGTACTTGACGAAGGCCCCGAGTCCGCGAACAACGCCGGCGATGAGGCCCGAAACGAGGACACCACCCGGCAGGGCGGCGAGCACGCCCGCACCCACCATCGTGAGATTCGTCGTGAGGTCGACGAGATCGTTCCAGCGCTGCGCCTGTGCCAGGTGGGTGCCGCCGTTCGTGGCGGCGACGAACACGACCGTGCCGACCCCGCCGTTCCACCCCGATCCGGGCAGCACCGATTCGGCGAAGCTCCGCGTCGTGAGCCCACCGCGGCTGTGGGTGACGACGTCGAAGGTGACCCCGGTCGTCACCGAGGAAACCCGCGCGAGCAGGTCGGTCGCGTTCACGAGCGGGTCGACCGACAGCGTCGGGTGGTCGAAGCCGACGACGGCGTCGTAGCGGCCGAGCAGGTCGGCGAGCAGCGCCTTGCCCTCGGAGGTGACCCCGAGCGCCCCGAAGGCGCTCGCGGTCGTGGAGAAGGTCCCGTGCACGAGCAGGAGCACCCGCGCATCGGGACGCAGACCCAGCTCCTCGAGGCGGTCCAGATGCGTCCACGTGCCGGGATCGGGCGCCGCGATGTGGACGAGCCCCGGCTGGACGTGACGCTCGAGGAAGCTCACCGCGTGGCCGACGAGCCACGGCGCGGCAAACTTGAGCACGACCACCCGCAGGGCGCCGGAGAGCAGGTCGCCGAACATCCCGCGCGGCCGGGTGCCGGTCGGCAGCGCCCGCGAACGACGAGTCGGGTATGCCGCCCTCGTCACCGCAAGGTCGACCTCGAAGTGCACGTCCCGCTTCTCGCCCGGCAGCCCGCGGGTGCGCCGGGGTGCCCGCCTCGTTGTCGATGCGCCCAGAGCCGCCGACCGCGCTGCCCGTGACGAGGTCGCGGGTGCCGGTGCAGCGGGCAGGTGCCAGGAATAGCAGCCGTCCTGCTCGACGAGCAGGACGGCGTCCTCGTCCGCACCGACCTGCAGGTCGAGCGCGACGACACCAGGCGAGGCCTGGTCGATCCCCCGGGTGCGCCGCGGGGCGAGGCGAAGCTCGCTCATGGGTTCGAAGTCGTTGTCCCGCAAGGCATCCAGCAGCATGGCATGGGTGTCACCGGGGTCCAGCGAGCGCTCCTTCGACGGCACGGTCCGCGCCATCGAGTGGCTGTCCGGCCAGCTCACCCGCAGGGTTCCTCGGTCGAGCCGCTTCTCGGGCACACCGTCTCCTTCGTAGTCGAGGGGAGAGTCCGCGCCCGGCGGTCGCGGACGGCACCGGGCGCGCATCACCCGGCGATGCCGCGACCCCCGCACGAGGGGCCGACAGGGACAACTCTCTCGCGGGAAGAGGAGCCGATGGGGCCAAACGAGATACAACCCGCCGAGCGATTCGGAAATCCGTTGCGATCACGCCGGCGAGCCGACACGCTGGTCGGGCACGACGGCATACCAGTCGCCGCGGAGTCCCGAGAGCGAGGAGGACGACATGTCGCACACCGTCCGGGGGGTTGCCCCCGTCCTGTCCTTCCACCACTCGGAGTCCACCCATGCCTTCTGCCCTGCCCGGCGAGGACGCCCGCTTCGCGGCTGACTCGCATCCTGACGCCCCGTCCGAGGGCGAGCGCTGGTCCACCTGGGACGGCGCCAGCCACGGACCCAGTCCCCGACCCGACTGGGTCATCACCGCACTCGGAGCAGTCGACGCCGACCTCGGCGTGCTCAAGACCGGCAAGGAGGCGGACGTCCACGTCGTGCGCCGGTGGGTCCCCGACGGCACCGACGAGCCGACCCGCGACGTGCTCATGGCGGCCAAGCGCTTCCGCGACAGCCGCCACCGGATGTTCCACCGCGATGCCGGCTATCTCGAGGGTCGCCGGGTCCGTCGCTCACGGGAGAACCGCGCGATGGCGCGGCGCACCGAGTTCGGCAAGGAGGTGATCTCCGGTCAGTGGGCCTTCGCCGAGTTCGAGACCCTCGGGCGACTGTGGGCCGCCGGCTTGCCAGTGCCCTACCCGGTGCAGTTGGACGGCCGGGAACTGCTCATGGAGTTCGTCGGCACCGACGGCCTGGCCGCCCCACGACTGGCCGAAAGCCGGCCAGACGCAGGGCTGCTCCCCGAGCTGTTCACCCAACTGCGGGTCGCGATGCTCGCGCTCGCCGATCTCGGCTGGGCCCACGGCGACCTCTCGCCCTACAACGTCCTGCTCCACGGGGACCGACTCGTGCTCATCGACTGGCCGCAGATCGTCGACGTCATCGGCAATCCCAACGGTTTCGCCTTCCTCGAGCGCGACGCGACGACGATGGCCTCGTGGTTCACTCGCCGGGGGTATGCCGTCGACTCCGGCGAGTTCTTCGCCGAGTTGCTCGCTGCCGCGACCTCGCGCTGGTGAACCACGAACTGGCCGGCCACGGTTCTGCCCGCGGCCGGGCCCACGCCTTCCCGCTTCCCCTCCCGCTGACCCCTCCCCCTGACCGTCCCTCCGGCGCTGTGCCGAACGTGCGCGAAGACGCACGATCGGCATAGCGGGACGGTGCACGGCAGGATGTGACCGGCCGATCGGCCGCCCGCGTCAGTGCTGGGCGGTGATGGTGTCGATGGCCTCGCGCGTGGCGAGCACCTTGCGGGCGGTTGCCACGTGAAGGCTCTCGACGAGCTGACCCTTGTAGGTGACGACGCCCTTGCCGTGGGCGAGCCCGTCCTCGAACGCGGCAATGAGCCCGTTGGCGTCCTCGACCTGCTCGTCGTTCGGCGCGAAGGCGTCGTTGCACGGCCCCACCTGGTCGGGGTGGATGAGAGTCTTGCCGTCGAAGCCCATCGCTTTGCCCTGCGCGCACTCGGCGGCGAAGCCCTCGGGGTCCTTCACGTTGTTGTAGACCCCGTCGACGATGACCACACCAGAAGCCTTCGCCGCGAGGATCGCGATGCCCAGCGCCGACAGCAGCGGTGCCCGACCGGGCACATGAAGGGCGTCGAGTTCCTTGACCAGGTCGTTCGTGCCCATGACGAGCACGGCCAGACGGTCCGAGGCCGACGCGATCCGGGCCACATCGAGGATCGCCTTCGGCGTCTCGATCATCGCCCACAACTTCGTGTGGTCGGGCGCGTGGAAACGCTCCATGGCCCGCACCAGGTCGTGGACCTCCTTGCGGGAGTTGACCTTCGGCACCACGATGCCGTCGGGGCCGGCCTTGCAGGCCGCCATCATGTCGCCCCAGTGCCATTCCGTGCCGAAGCCGTTGACCCGGATCGTGAGCTCCCTGCGCCCGTAGTCGCCGGAGACCACGGCGGCGCACGCGGCCTGTCGCGCCGCCTCTTTGGCATCGGGGGCCACGGCGTCCTCGAGGTCGAGGATGAGCGCGTCGCACGGGATGCCCTTGGCCTTCTCCAGGGCCCGCTCGTTGGACGAGGGCATGTAGAGCACCGACCGCCGCGGCCGGTATGCCGGGTGCTCGGTCACGGTCTTCTTCTGGGCCATCGCGGCGTCTCCTGTCGCGGGTGGGTCATCGAGCGGGCGGTCGGGTCGTGTGTCGGGGGATCGTCGGGGCGGACAGCGGTGGGCGAGCGGATCAGTCGGCCGGGGCGGCATACAGCGCCGCGAGCTCGGGATCGGTGGCGGCCAGGCGTTGGGCCAATTCCAGCATGACGAGGCACTGCTTGAGGCTCGCGTCGTCCTCCATCTTGCCGTCGAGCATGACCGCCCCCGTGCCGTCCCCCATCGCGGCGACGACCCGGCGTGCATGGGCGACGTCGACGGCCGAGGGGCTGAAGACCTTCTTCCCGATCGTGATCTGGGCCGGGTGCAACGACCACGCGCCCACACAGCCGAGGAGGAAGGCGTTGCGGAACTGGTCCTCGCAGGCGACGACGTCCTTGATGTCGCCGAACGGGCCGTAGTAGGGGAAGATCCCCGCCATCGCGCAGGCGTCGACCATCCGGGCGATCGTGTAGTGCCACAGGTCCTGCTGGAAGATCGCCCGGGGCGCCGCAATGTCGGTCTCGCCCGCGGCGTCCTTGGGCGGGTCCTCGCGCACGAGGTAGCCGGGGTGTCCACCGCCCACGCGAGTGGTCTTCATCCGTCGGTCGGCCGCGAGGTCGGCCGGACCGAGCGAGAGTCCCTGCATGCGCGGGGAGGCGAAGCAGATCTCCTCGACGTTGGCCATGCCGCGGGCGGTCTCGAGGATCGCGTGGACGAGGATCGGCCGGGTGAGCCCGGCGCGTGCCTCGAGCTGGGCGAGCAACCGGTCGACGTAGTGGATGTCCTCGGGTCCCTGCACCTTGGGGACCATGACGACGTCCAGCTTGTCGCCGATCTCGGTGACGAGCGTGGTGAGGTCGTCGAGCACCCACGGGCTGTCGAGTGCGTTGACCCGGGTCCACAGCTGGGTGAGGTCACCGAAGTCGGTGTTCTTGCCGATCTCGACGAGCCCGGCCCGCGCGGCCTCCTTGTTGTCGGCCTTCACCGCGTCTTCGAGGTTGCCGAGCAGCACGTCGACGGTCCCCACCATCTCGGGGATCTTCGCCGCCATCTTGGGGTTGCTCGGGTCGAAGAAGTGGATGACCCGCGACGGGCGGGCGGGGACGGCGCGCAGCGGCATGGGGGCGCCGACGGC